>Ga0208884_100023_pt1 | contig 230860 bp, 224 predicted proteins | sample LakWasMet68_HOW9_2_FD_183898 | JGI IMG/M metagenome (GOLD analysis project Ga0208884, IMG submission 183898) | Freshwater sediment methanotrophic microbial communities from Lake Washington under simulated oxygen tension - Sediment Metagenome... | ecosystem: Environmental > Aquatic > Freshwater... | reverse complement strand
AGATGGTACTGCAGTTATGTGGGAGAGTATGTCGCCGCCTTGTTTTTTAAAACCCTTCATGAAAATGAAGGGTTTTTTTGTTTTTATAGGTGTAGCGTGTTCACTCGTTTTAAAACAGTTCAGTTCGCAGCATTCTTTTTTGTTATGACAAAGATTCGATTAAAACTGAATTTAATCTTTAGAGCTAAACTGCGTGAGGGATTAAAGCGGCATTCTTTACTTTTTTCTTTAAAAAAGTAAAGATACAGCCAAAAGAATGACCCAAAGGGAAACGCTAAAATGATTAAAGTATGTATTGCAGTATATCAGTTATGACTAGATATAATCTAAAGTTCTTTCTAATGCCATTCCTCTTGATCCTTTGATTAAGATGGTATTGTTTGAAAAATTGTTATTCTTCAAAAATCCTGTAAAATCTTCAAAAGTAGGGTAGAACGAATGGTTACTGTTTTCGGTTTTATTTGAATAAAAATCTTTTCCTATAAAGAAGCATTTAATGCCAGAATTAGTTTTTAAATGGTCTACAATGGCTTTGTGTTCTTTTATACTATCTTCTCCGAGTTCGAACATATCTCCAATAATTATAATTTTGTTGGGATTTTTAAGTTGTATAAAATTTTCTAGCGCCACAAGCATACTGCTAGGATTGGCATTGTATGCATCTAATATGATTTCGTTACTGTTTTTAGTAAGTAGTTGGGATCTGTTGTTTTCTGGGATATAGCTTTCTAATGCTGATTTAATATCATTATTGCTAACATTGAATGCATGGCCTATTGTGATAGCAGCATTGATATTGTTGGCATTGTACAGACCAATTAGATGTGATGTTATTGTGGTGTTATTATAGTTTATTGTCACAAATGGATTAGCAATAACTTTTTTAATAAATATATCGCTGTTTTCATTTGTTCTGCTGAAGGTAATTCGTTCAATAGCTTTTGTTTTTTCTTCTTGTATGCTATCATCATAATTCACAAAAACCTTTTTATGATTATTTTGTAGGTAGTTGTACATCTCGCTTTTACCCTTAATAACGCCTTCGATACCGCCAAATCCTTCAAGATGGGCTTTTCCAAAGTTGGTTATGTAACCATAATCAGGTTGCGCGATTTTACACAAAAATTCGATTTCTTTTTGATGATTGGCACCCATTTCTACAATTCCGATTTCGGTGGAAGACGTGAAAGACAAAAGGGTTAATGGCACGCCAATGTGGTTGTTTAGGTTGCCAACAGTTGCTTTAGTGTTGTATTTTTTTGATAAAACAACTTGAATTAGTTCTTTCGTTGTGGTTTTTCCATTACTTCCTGTAAGTGCTATTATAGGAAGTTTTAAATAGGTTCTGTGGAATTTGGCTAGTTCTTGTAAAGTAATTAGACTATTATTCACTAAAATCGTTCTATGGTCAATATAGAAGTTTTTATTGTCTATTATAACATAGGAAGCTCCTTTGTCTAAAGCTTCTTGTGTGAATGTATTGGCGTCAAATCGTTCGCCTTTAAGCGCTATAAAAAATGAATTCAATTCAATTTTTCGAGTATCTATAGTTACTCCACTTGATTGTAAAAACAAATTATGAATTTCTGCTATTGTCATTTTAAATATCTTTAAAAAACAAAAAGCCCTAATTAAAGGGCTTTTGTATTATTATGTAAAAGAATTATCTTTTTTTGTTTCTTGCTGATTTTTTAGAATCAGATTTTGGTCCTACTCTAGACATTGCACATCTAAATCCTATGTAATCAGTTGCCATGTCTTGTGGAAAGTATCTTCTTTGTGCTGGGTCTAACCAATAAGCTCTATCTCTCCATGATCCACCTTTGTAAACTCTAACATCATCATTAACTAAAGTTGTTCTTTTGCTTGATTTGTCGTATTTACGAATCATGTTTCCAATACTATCTGTAGATACATTATGAACTGGAGAATCGTACATTCTTTGTTCTGGTTTTAATTTACCATCACCTTCTTCTGACTCTCCGAATTTGAAATATCTAGTAGATTGTTTGTCACCATCTCTATAGTTTTTTTCATTACTCTTATCAAAGTTTTGTCTTAAATAAGTTTCTTTTTCATCAACTGGAACTTGTGCAATTTGACCTGGGAAATTTCTTGCCATCACTCTACCGTTTGGCATAGTGTCAAATTTTTGAGTTTCTGCTGTTACCAATTCAGCTTTACCATCTTCGCCGATTTTATCTTTCATGTAGACATTACCTCTAAAATAGTTGAAGTCGTTTCCTTCGTCATCTACAATTGGTCTGTAAACGTCAGCAACCCATTCTGCAACGTTTCCAGCCATGTCATACAATCCAAAATCGTTTGGTGGGTATGATTTAACTTTGTTGGTAATATCAGCTCCGTCATCAGACCAGCCTGCAATACCACCGTAATCTCCTTTACCTTGTTTAAAGTTGGCTAATTGGTCACCTTTTATTTGTCTTTTGCTAGAACGTGTATAACTTCCAGACCAAGGATATTTCTTTTGACCTTTATAAACGTTGTATTCTCTTTGTCCTACATCTGCAGCAGCAGCATATTCCCATTCTGCTTCAGTTGGTAATCTGTATTCTGGTAAAATTAAACCAGATGTTCTTTGTGCGTAAACATTTTTAGCTTCTTTTGTAGTACCATCAGCACCTTTAGTTCCACCTTTTCCAGCAGCTTTTGAGTTTCTTGGTCCTTTTAATACAATTTTATCATCACCTCCAAAAGTTTTTGATGGTGCTGCTAAATAGGTATCAGTACTAAAAGTAGCTTCTGCTTTTACATCAGCAACTTTTGCATCTTTTTTCAAATATCCTTCTCTTTCAAGAACAGACTCGTTAACACGGTCGGTTCTCCATTTAGAAAATTCAGTTGCTTGAATCCAGTTTACACCTACTACAGGATATTCAGCATACGCAGGATGTCTCAAGTAGTTGTTCGTCATTGTTTCATTATAACCCAATCTGTTTCTCCATACTAATGTATCGGGAGAAGCGCCTTCGTAAATGTTTTTATAATTATCTTCTTCTGGAGGAAAAACTCTTTTTAACCAATCTAGGTATTCCATATACATTAGGTTGGTAACTTCAGTTTCATCCATATAGAATGATTGAACGTGTTGTTGATTTGGCGTATTATTCCAATCGTGCATTGGATCATCAGCAACTTTACCCATTGTGAATGTTCCTCCTTCAACTAAAACTAAACCAGGGCCAGTTTCTTGTTTCTTGAATTTAGAAGCATACTGAAACCCTCCTTTTTTGTCGTTAATTTTCCAGCCTGTAGCTCTAGATCCACCTTTGTTGTTGGATTTTTTACTACAACTTGAAAAACTTGCCATCATTGCTAACACTAGTAACAACCTGATTGCCATAATTTTGTTAACTTTCATACTCTTAGTAGGTAATAAATTTTCGAGGCGCAATATAAGAATTAACCTTGATATTGCAACATCTTTTTGTGATTATTAGAAAAAAATATTTTCATTACTTAATGCTTAACGTCATTTTTTACATAATATTGTAATAACCGAATTATAATTTTATTTTTACCAATCGTAATATTTAAATTAAAATTGCGTTATTGCTATCAATGAAAAAGATTAGTATTTTAGTGTTTCTGTTTATCAGTTTGATTGTTAAGGCTCAACAATCGGGCTCAATTAATGTTGATTGGATTGATAAAAGCGACTATTCCTTTGGCGATGTTAAATTGAATATCCCTCAATTTCAGTCGGATAGTTATAATTTTGATTTTGTAAAAAAAGAAATCAGCTTCGTGAAAAAGTTTCCTTCATCACAATTGATTAACGAAAGTTCTTTACAAATTACAAATTTAATTTATGAATCCATAAACGATTCTCAACTTGGAGATTTAAACAAAACAGCCATTCCAAATACTATTAAAGCCACCATTAGAAATACTATTGCTCGAGATCAAAATACTATTTTGCTTGCCTTTTCTCCGATTGTAAAGGATGAAAATGGATACAAAAAAGTAAAATCTTTTAATTATTCGTATACTTTTTCTTCAAATACCAATAAAAACAATACTCAAAATGTGGTTAGTGTTACAAATTCTGTTCTTGCCACTGGGACTTGGAAACGTTTTTATGTGCAAAAATCGGGTGTTTATAAATTGTCCAAAAGTTTTCTTTCTGATTTAGGTGTAAGTTTGAACAATTTAGATCCTAAAAAAATTAAGATTTATGGTAATGGTGGTCGAATGGCGCCTTTATCTAATAGTGTGTCATATCCGCTTGATATAGAAGAAAACGCTATTCAGGTTATAGGTGAGGATGATGGGTCTTTTGATGATAACGACTACGTCTTGTTTTATGCCGAAGGAATGGATAATTGGAGTCAAGAAAACAATACCCATCTCAATTTATACGCTGATAGAGCATACTATTATATTAATGTTGAAGGCGCTTATGGAAAAAGAATTACCGCTATGGGTCAGCCATCAGGAAGCCCTACTTTAAACTTGACTACATTTGATGACTATCAATTTCATGAGGTTGATTTAACTAATATTGGTCGGTTGGGTAGAACATGGTTTGGAGAAAATTTTAGTATAACAAATGAACAAACTTTTGATTTTTCTTTCCCTAATATTGTAACTACTAGTCCGGCACAAATTACAGTTCATACCGGTGCTAACTCTATAGTAGACACCTCTTTTGCGGTAGCCGTTAATGGTCAAAATATGGGTACTATGACCTTGCCCGATGTAACGTTGAATTCAGGAAATGTGGCTGCTGAGGCCTATTTGACAGGGAATACTGCTTTTACACCAAATCAAAATATTAGTGTTAAATTGACCTACAATAATAGTGGTGTGCCAACCTCTAAAGGATATTTAGATTATATTAGTATTACTGCAAAAAGTAATTTAATAGGATACGGTAAACAATTTCGTTTTACTTATAATAATGCCGCTACACAAACAGGTATTGTAGAATATCAAATTTCAAATGCAACTTCAATTTCTCAAGTATGGGATATTACTGATATTTATAATGTTACCTCTGTTGTCAATTCGGCACAAAGTAATTTCACTTTTAAATCTAATCTTGGAAGCAGCAAAAAATACATTGCAGTAGATGATTCTGATATCTATATTCCAGCCAAAGAGCAAAATACTTCAGTTTCTAATCAAGATTTAAAAGGAACTATTTTTAATGATGCTCAAGGAAACTTTCAAGACATAGATTACCTTATAATTACCCCCAACTCTTTACGTACTCAAGCCGAGAAATTGGCTAATTTTCATAGGGGTTATTCTAATCTTAATGTGAAAGTGGTGGATTTAGAATTGATTTATCAAGAATTTGGGAGTGGAAAACAAGATATAGGCGCTATAAGAAATTTTATAAAATATGTCTATCTCAATGCTTCTTCAACAGCAACAAGAGTTAAATATGTGAATTTATTTGGTGATGCTTCTTTTGATTTTAAAAACCGTATACCTAATAACACCAATGTTGTTCCTATTTATCATTCGGTTAATAGTTATACTGAAACCTCTTCTTCCTTTTCATCTGATGATTATTTTGTAATGGTCGATAGTAATGAAGGAAACTTAGATTCGAATTATGGTGAGCCAGATATTGCTGTGGGTCGTATGTTGGTATCCTCGGTTCAGCAAGCAGAAGAGATGATTAATAAAGTTATTGAGTATCATGATATCAAGTCTTATGGCAGTTGGAGAAATAATTATGTGGCGATATCTGATGATACGGATAAATCGGGAGATTATCTTTTGCAAGATGCTCAGAATCTTTTGACAGATGTTATTTATGCAAACAATCCTTTTATAAATTTCAAAAAAATTCTATTGGATTCCTACCAGCAACAAACCTCGGCTGGAGGTGATCGTTATCCAGAAGCAAAATCAGATATGATAAATGCTTTTGAGAAAGGCGCATTGGTTTTTAATTTTTTAGGACACGGAGGAGAAGACGGCTTGACTGGTGAACGACTTTGGGACAAATTGGATGGTTATAACTTTCACAATCAATACCGTTATCCATTGTTTATAACGATTACATGTCAGTTTTCGAGATTTGACAATCCGTACAAACCAACTGCTGGCGAATATACCTATTGGAATCCTAAAGGTGGCGCGATATCGATGGTAACCACCACTAGAGAAATTAGTTATGCTTTTGCATTTAATACCACATTATCACAAATATTATTTGGAAATGGTTATAATAACTATGTTTCAATTGCCGAGGCATTACGCCAAACAAAAGGAATTAGCAACGATGGTTCGGCAATAAGAGTTACTTCTTATTTGGGTGACCCAGCGTTAATGCTTGCGATTCCTAAACCCAAAGTGGTGCTGACCAAAATCAATGACGTTCCAATGTCACAACCTGTCGACGACCTCAAAGCATTGAGTTACGTGAAGCTGTCGGGTGAAGTTCAAGATCAAAATGGTAATGTGCTGACTTCTTATAATGGCGATTTGGCAGTGAATGTTTTCGATAAAAATTATAATAAGTCAACGCTAGATAATGATGGGTATAGTCCTCCTATAAGTTTTATCAATTTGGGCGAAACTATTTTTAGAGGAAATGCTTCTATCAATAACGGAACTTTTGATATTGGTTTTGTAGTGCCAAGGGATATTAAAATTCCGTTAGGCAACGGAAGAGTTAGTTTTTATGCAAAGCGAAACCAAATTCTGTTAGATAAAACAGGGTATAATTTAGATATTAAAGTAGGAGGAATCAATACCAACGCTGTGGCTGATGTTACTGCGCCAAGAGTAAAACTGTACATGAACGACGAATCGTTTGTCAATGGTGGAATTACTAATGAATCTCCTTTTTTCTTAGCGTATCTTGAAGACGAACACGGAATTAACACCGCTAGTGGAATAGGTCATGATATCGTAGCTATTTTAGATGGTGATGCAACAAAGCCTTACATTTTAAACGATTATTACGAGACCGAATTAAACGATTACACCAAAGGAAAAATCAGATATCCATTCAGAAATTTAGCTAAAGGATTGCATACCATTACCTTCAAAGCTTGGGATGTATACAATAATTTTGTTACGGCTGACATCCAATTTGTGGTAGCCGATAGTGAAAATGTAACCTTAAGTAATGTGTTAAATTATCCAAATCCTTTTGTGAATTACACCCAATTTTGGTTCAGCCATAATAAACCCTACGAACCTTTAGAAGTTCAGGTTCAAGTAATGACTATAACAGGTAAAATTGTAAAAACGATTAACCAAACGGTTACTACAGAAGGCTTTTTGTCTAGAGACATTATTTGGGATGGTAAAGACGATTTTGGAGATAAAATAGGTAAAGGTGTATACATTTACAAACTAACCGTTCGGTCTACAATTTCTGGCAACAAGGCAGAAAAAATAGAAAAACTTGTTATCCTATAAGAAAGTACTATATTTGTTAAATAATTCAGAGTTAAAAAATGAAATCGAAGAATCACCAATACACCACAATAAAATCTTTGCCAATGAGTAGAAGTATTTTATTTTTATTGTTTTTTATTGTTACCAATCAAATAATGAATGCCCAAGATAGAGTGATCACAACTGGTGTACCATTTTTATTGGTTGCTGCAGATGCGAGAGCCGCAGGTATGGCAGACCAAGGTGTAGCTACTTCTGCGGATGCTTACTCACAACAATGGAATCCTGCTAAATATGCTTTTGCATTAGATAAACAAGGTTTTGCAATAAGTTATACGCCATATCTAACGCAGTTGGTAAACGATATTTCATTAGGTCAGGTAAACTATTATAATAGAATTAACGAGAAAAGTGCTTTCGCTGGAAGTTTGCGTTATTTTAGTTTGGGTGAAATCGAATTGAGACAAAACTTTGATGATCCAGCCAATGTGGTTAAACCAAACGAATTAGCATTAGACGGTTCGTATTCCCTAAAATTAAGTGACCATTTTAGTATGGCTGTGGGTGGACGATACATTCGTTCCAATTTAAAAATTGCGGATGTAAATACGGATGCCGTTCCTGGAAGTTCTTTTGCAGTTGATGTGGCAGGTTTCTTTCAATCAGAAGAAATTGCGTTTAATGATTTTAATGGTAGATACCGTTTGGGATTCAACTTCCAAAACATGGGACCAAAAATTAGTTATGACAATACCAAAAATGATATTTCATCTAACTTCTTACCAGCTAACATGCGTCTAGGTGGTGGATTTGATTTTATTCTAGACGAATACAATAAAGTTGCCTTGAACGTAGAATTTGCTAAATTATTAGTGCCAACACCACAAGAGCCAGTGTATGTCGATTTGAATAACGACGGCACTATTGATGCTACAGAAGAGGCTTCGGCAAGAGCAATTAATAATGATAATTACAAAAAAATTAACTGGGTTTCTGGGATGTTCAAATCCTTCGGAGATGCACCAGGTGGCTTTTCAGAAGAATTAAAAGAATTTACCTATTCTGTTGGAACCGAGTATTCGTATCAAGATTCCTTCGCCATGCGCTTGGGATATTTTCATGAGAGTCCACTAAAAGGCGCTAGAAAGTTTTTCTCTCTTGGTGCTGGATTCAAATACAACGTAGTAAAAGTAGACGTTTCCTATTTGTTCTCTGCTTCAAAAGTTAAAAACCCATTAGAAAATACACTTCGTTTTTCACTAACATTTAATTTCGGTGATAAATACGATGATTTATAATATGATTTAAAAATTAATTCTAATCCAAATTTCAGTTTTTGAAATTTGGATTTTTTTTCCTCTATAAACAAATGAAAGAAATCAACATTAACACTACCATTTCAGTTTTTAACGGAATTAACGATTTGCCTAACGATATTCAATCGTTAATGCATCAAGCCATAGAAACTAGAAAAAATGCGTATGCTCCTTATTCAAAATTTAGAGTTGGCGCTGCAATTTTATTAGATAATGGCAAAATCGTCTTAGGGTCCAATCAAGAAAATGCCGCTTATCCATCGGGTTTGTGTGCCGAAAGAGTGGCTATCTTTCAAGCTGGAGCGATTTATCCTAATGCCAAAATTGTAAAATTAGCTATTACTGCAGCGTCAGATACTAATCCAACGCTATCCCCAATTCCACCTTGTGGTGCCTGCCGTCAATCTATTGCAGAGTATGAATTCAAACAAGATGCTCCAATCGAAATTTATTTCATGGGCGAATCGGGCGAAGTATATAAATCAGATTCCATCAATAATTTATTGCCACTTTCGTTTGATAAAACATCGCTGTAAGCTATATCGATGTAGTTGATATTTCGATGAAAACAGTTATTAAAAAATAGCATTTTCATTCGTAATTATTTTTACATCTACTATCAATATCTTACTTTTGCAATTCGCAAATTTGAGAATTCGCAATTTGTGGAGCGATTACAATACAATTAATCAACGTAATTCATTAAAAAATGAAACCAATTACAAAAGAAACCTACCTTCAATGGTATGAAGAAATGCAGTTTTGGAGAAAATTTGAAGACAAATTAGCTGCTGTATACATTCAACAAAAAGTTAGAGGATTTTTACATTTATATAATGGGCAAGAAGCAGTTTTAGCAGGAGCAATTCATGCTATGGACTTGTCTAAAGACAAAATGATTACCGCTTATCGTAATCACGTTCAGCCAATCGCAATGGGTGTTGATCCAAAAAGAGTTATGGCAGAATTGTATGGTAAAGTAACCGGAACTTCTAAAGGAATGGGTGGTTCCATGCACATTTTCTCTAAAGAACACGGGTTTTATGGCGGTCACGGAATTGTGGGTGCTCAAATTCCAGTAGGTGCAGGTATGGCTTTTGCCGATAAATACTTTGAAACAGGTGGTGTTACTTTAACGTATTTTGGGGATGGTGCTGCGCGTCAAGGTTCGCTTCATGAGGCCTTCAATATGGCAATGAACTGGAAACTTCCTGTAGTGTTCATTTGTGAAAATAATGGGTATGCCATGGGGACTTCTGTAGAACGTACTGCAAACCATACTGATATTTGGAAACTTGGATTAGGGTATGAAATGCCTTGTGGACCAGTTGACGGAATGAATCCGGTAAAAGTAGCTGAAGCCATGCAAGAAGCAATTGACAGAGCACGTCGTGGTGACGGACCAACATTTTTAGAAATGAAAACGTACCGTTATAGAGGACACTCTATGTCGGATGCGCAATTGTATAGAACCAAAGAAGAGGTTGAAGAATACAAAAAAATCGACCCAATTACTCAAGTTTTAGACATCATCAAAGAAAACAATTATGCTACTGAAGCAGAAATTGAAGCAATGGATCAACGCGTAAAAGATTTAGTAGACGAATGTGAAAAATTCGCTGAAGAATCTCCGTTTCCAGAAGCACAACAATTGTACGATGTGGTGTACGATCAAGAAAATTATCCTTTCATTTCTCATAGATTATAATTATGGCAACAGTAATAACAATGCCTCGTTTGAGCGATACTATGACAGAAGGAACTGTTGCAAGTTGGCTTAAAAAAGTAGGTGATACAATAAAAGAAGGTGATATTTTAGCCGAAATCGAAACCGATAAAGCTACGATGGAATTCGAATCTTTCAATTCAGGTGTGTTACTACATATCGGAATTCAAGAAGGAGAATCTGCACCTGTTGATTCACTTTTGGCAATTATCGGAAAAGAAGGTGAAGATATTTCTGCATTACTAGCAGGAGGTACTCCAGCACCGAAAGCTGAAGTCGCAGAAACAAAAGCTCCTGAATCTCCAAAAGAAGAAACCACCACTGCTAGTGCTCCAGCAGCATTACCAGCTGGGGTGAAGGTAATCACAATGCCACGTTTAAGTGACACCATGACTACTGGAACCGTTGCCACTTGGTTGAAAAAAGTAGGTGATACAGTAAAAGAAGGTGATATTCTTGCTGAAATTGAAACCGATAAAGCTACTATGGAATTTGAATCGTTTAATGCAGGAACATTATTGTTCATCGGTATTAACGAAGGTGAATCAGCACCTGTAGATAGCGTTTTAGCCATTATCGGGCCAGCAGGAACGGATGTTACTGGAATAGCAGAAAACTTTTCAAAAGGTGGTGATGCACCTGTAGCAGTTAAAACAGAAACGGCTGCTCCAGTTGCCGCAACACAACCGGTTCAAGAAACAACCAATTCAGACAATGGAAGAATTTTTGCTTCTCCATTAGCAAAACAAATAGCAAAAGATAAAGGTATCAACCTTTCTCAAGTAAAAGGTTCTGGTGAAAACGGAAGAATCGTTAAAAGTGATGTAGAAAACTTCACTGCTTCGGCTCCAGCAGCAGCTCCTCAAACGGTGTCGCAACCAGAAGCGCAAGCAACTCCAAAACCATTTGTTCCAGCAGGAGAAGTGGTTACCGAAGAAATCAAAAATTCGCAAATGCGAAAAATCATTGCGAAACGTTTGGCCGAATCGCTTTTCACGGCACCACACTATAATTTAACTATTGAAGTGAGCATGGACGAAGCGATGCAATCAAGAGCAATGATCAATACGGTGCCCGATACCAAAGTATCATTCAACGATATGGTCATCAAAGCGTGCGCCATGGCCTTGAAAAAACATCCAAAAATCAACTCGCAATGGAAAGAAGATGCCATCACCATCAACCACCATGTAAATATTGGTGTGGCGGTAGCTGTTGAAGACGGATTAGTAGTTCCTGTATTGCGTTTTACCGATGCCATGAGCTTGTCTCAAATTGGTGCTGGAGTTCGTGATTTAGCCGGAAGAGCTAAAACTAAAAAATTGCTACCAACCGAAATGGAAGGTAGTACTTTCACGGTTTCTAATCTTGGAATGTTCGGAATTGTAGAATTCAATTCGATCATCAATCAACCCAATTCAGCCATCCTTTCAGTAGGTGCAATTGTAGAAAAACCAGTTGTTAAAAATGGTCAAATCGTAGTTGGAAATACCATGATGTTGTCGTTAGCATGCGATCACCGTACTATAGATGGTGCAACAGGTGCTCAATTTTTACAAACATTAAAATTGTTTATTGAAAATCCAGTGACCATGCTGGCGTAATCATAAACACTATAAATATTAAATCCCGTTCAGCAATGTTCGGGATTTTTTTTATGATTTGAAGCGAATGGTTCGGGCATTCTTGGTTTCGGTATTCCTGCTTTTCGTTCTACTTCGTACCACTGCAATCAGGGCTAGATAGGATTTGTATTGAATAGAAATCAGTTTAAAGAAACAAAATCTGTAAAAATTAGTATAATCCGTTTGATCTGTGGCTAAAAAACTATTTCCTATTCTTCTCCTCAATCCACTTACTCATGTATTTGGTACTTGAAGCCAAATGATGTTGCAAAATGGCTCCTATGAAATTGGCATTTCGATGCAACTTCAAATTTCCTAAAAGTAAATGAATTGCGGCAATAAAATCATGTTCAAAAAGAGACTTTTGATACCGTTTTTCCAAAATCTCAAAACCATTATCCTGACATTTTCGCCACAACGCTTCATTTTCATAAAGTTCTATAGCTGCTGCAACAAATTCATTTGCATCGTCTTTTACAAAACCATTCCAACTCAAAGTTCCAGCCATCGCTTCAGCACCAATGGATGAAGTCACACTTGGTGTGCCACATTGCATAGCTTCCAATAATTTTCCTTTTATGCCAGCGCCAAACCGTATCGGAGCCAAAACCACTTTCGCTTTTTTAATGACTTCTAAAGCATCATCAGCTCTTCCCATAATATAAAAATGTTGCTTCGGTTTGTGTAATTCCAAAACTTTTTGCGTTGGATAGGCACCATAAACTAAAAGTTTAGCGTCAGGTAATTTAGCATGCAGTAAGGACCAAATAGTTTCCGATACATATTTGACACAATCCCAATTGGGTTCATGCAAAAAATTTCCAATAAATACAAAATCGGTTCTTTCGTTATAACTAGGAATTTCTTCTAATCGTTCGGCAAAAAGCGGTAAATAATACACTAATTCTTTAGCAACGTTAAACTGATTATGCAACAATTCCATTTCAAATTCGGATACCATCAGCGACAGATCACAACGTAAAATACTCGCAATTTCTCGTTTAGCCACATCCGAAAATAAATCTTCGTTAGTAAATTCACGATGTTCTTTTACGGCCAATTGTCGTGATAATCGCAAGCAATGTAAGTCTTCGGTGTCGAGTATTTTTAAGGCATTCGGACAATTTTCTGAAACGCGCCACCCAAACTGTTCTTCCACCATAAAGCGGTCAAACAAAACTACAGTCGGATTGAGTTCTTTTACAAATGCATCAAAAGAAGATGCATTCAATTCGATATTTTTTGTGGCTATTCCTAAGGCAGATACATCTTCTGAAAACTCTAAATTTTGAGCTGTACTGGCAAAAGTAATGTGATAACCGTCAGTTTGAAACAAAGCCATCAACTGCATCATTCGGCTTCCAGCTGCAGACGATTTGGGTTCGGGCCAAACAAAGCCAATCACTAATAAACGTTTAGAATTTTGCATACTATCAATTACTATTACAAAGAAAAGATTTAATTTTACAACAAATTAAAATTCTACAAAAATGTTAGGACTAAAATTGAAAACCGACCCACGTTGGGCCAATATCGCCGAATCTAATTTAGAAGAGATCTTATCTGATCATTGTTGGTGCGAACAAAAAGCAGCTTCCAATGCTTTGTACATTATTACCAACAATTCTGAAAATGTAGAGCTTGTTACCGAGATGGCTAAAATTGCCATCGAAGAAATGCAGCATTTTCAAATGGTTCACGATATTATTAAAGAGCGCGGATTTGAATTTGGTCGTGAAGTAAAAGACGATTATGTCAATCAATTGGTAAAATTTACTAAAAAAGGCGGTACTAGAAATGATGCTTTAATTGAACGTTTGCTTTTTGCTGCGATGATTGAAGCCAGAAGTTGTGAGCGTTTTAAAGTTTTGTCAGAGAATATTAAAGATGAAAAATTGGCCGAATTTTATAGAGAATTAATGATTAGTGAAGCTCATCATTACACTACATTTTTAAACTTTGCTCGAAAGTTTTCAGAAAAAGTTGACGTCGAGAAACGTTGGAACGAATGGCTTGAGTTTGAAGGTGCATTAATCTCCAATTATGGAAAATCAGAAACCGTTCACGGATAAAAATAAAAAAAACGCCTCACTATTGAGGCGTTTTTTTTATGGAGTAAAAATTAAATTCTACCAAAAAATAGTATACAAGGCAGCTACTACAGAAAGAATGATGAGCATGCCAACCGTAAAACTTGGTGACATTTTAAACATGGTGCGGTCTACTTCTAATCCGTTGGTTTGAATGCCTTTTCTGGTTTCATACGTACTAATGAAATACATTCCAATAACGCAGATTAAAAATACAAATCCCATTCTGTCGATAAACGGAATTTCATAAACGCCACTCTCATTCGGAACGGCAAATCCAAAACCATTTAAGAAGGCTAAATTCACAAAGGACGGCATGAATTTGAAAATAATGGAGAAAATGAATCCACCAATGGTAGCAAATAATGCGGCATTTGAAGTGGTTTTTTTCCAAAAGAAACCTAGAATAAACATGGCAAATACACCAGGACTAACAAAACCGGTATACTCTTGAATGAATTGAAATCCGCCTTTTTTGCCAATGCCTAAAAATGGCGCTACCAAAACGGCAATCAGCATTGCTGCAACAATAGCTAGTTTTCCAATGTTCACTAATTTTTTTTCATCAGCATCAACATTCAGTTTGGTTTTATATATGTCTAAAGTAAAAATGGTCGCAATGCTGTTGGCTTTTCCAGCTAATGAGGCTACAATAGCAGCCGTTAAAGCAGCAAAAGAAAGTCCTTTCAATCCAACGGGTAATAAATTTAATAAGGTTGGATACGCTCTATCCGGATTGACACTGCCATCTTGTAGCATTTCAGTATGGAAATGTCCGTTTTGGTACAATACATAAGCAGCAATTCCTGGTAAAACCACAATAATGGGCATTAATAATTTTAAGAAAGCTGCGAACAAGATTCCGCCACGAGCTGTTTTTAAATCGGCACCCAACGCTCTTTGCGTGATGTATTGGTTGCAACCCCAATAGTTCAAATTGATGATTAACATTCCGCCAATTAAGACCGAAAGTCCTGGTAAGTCCATATAATTCGGATTTGATGTATTAAAAATCATATGAAAATGATCACTGGCATGAGATGTCATCAAATGAAATCCGTTGATTACTCCGTCTGAACCAAACTCTTTTGCTACTAAATTTAAGGCCAAATAGGTGGTGATTAATCCGCCTAAAATCAGGAAAAACACCTGAATTACATCGGTATATCCAATAACTTTCATACCGCCAAGAGTAATCATTACCGCAAAAAAGGCTAGGAAAACCATGCAAAGCGATAGGTTTAATCCCGAAATACTACTAATAGCTAAAGCGCCTAAATAAAGGATAGAAGTCAAGTTTACAAAGACATAAAGCAACAACCAAAATACCGCCATAATCATGGCAACATTACTGTTGTAACGCTTGTTCAGATATTGTGGCATGGTGAAAATCTTATTTTTAAGATACACCGGCATAAAGAAAATAGCTACGATGACTAATGTTACCGCTGCCATCCATTCATACGTAGCAATGGCCAATCCCATTTTGAAACCGCTACCACTGGTACCAATAAATTGTTCGGCGCTAATGTTACTGGCAATGAGTGACGCACCAATGGCCCACCACGTTAGCGAACCTTCGGCTAAAAAGTAATCTTTACTACTGGTTTGTTCTTTCTTTTTTCGGTTGTAGATCCAAAATCCGTATCCCACAATAATGATGAAATACAGAAAGAACACGATATAGTCTTTGGTTGCTAAGGTTTGCATATTAGTTGGTTTTAGTTTTATAATGTTGGTTTGGTAAATCTCGTAAAATTTTTGCACTTTGTTCGGGTGAAATATCGCGTTGCGCTTCACCCAGCATTTCATAGCCTACCATGAATTTTTTTACAGTAGCACTACGCAATAATGGCGGATAAAAATGCATGTGAAAATGCCATTCTGGGTGTGAAACTCGGTCGGTTGGTGCCTGATGAATTCCAGATGAATAGGGGAATGACGTTTCAAAAAGATTGTCGTATTTCACAGTAATCAATTTTATGATTTCGGCAAATGCTGTAGTTTCGTCATTGGTCATGGCGATGATGTTTCCAAAATGGCGTTTGCTGATGATTAGCGTTTCATAAGGCCAAGTAGCCCAAAACGGAACGAGAACTACAAAATGATCATTCTCTAGTACAATGCGTTCTTGTAGTTTTAACTCTTCCTCTAAATAGTCTTTCAGTAAGCTAGTTTTGTTTTTGTCGAAGTATGAACGCAGGTTTTTTTGTGTTTTTTCAACTTGTGTGGGCAACGACGATTGTGCCCAAATTTGTCCGTGTGGATGCGGATTGCTACAACCCATTACGCTTCCTTTATTTTCAAAAATTTGAACGTAATTGATATAGTCATGACTGCCCAATTCAATGTATTGTTGTTTCCAAGTTTTAACCACTTTTTCAATTTCAGCAACTTCCATTTCGGGAAGTGTTGCATTGTGTTTGGGTGAAAAGCAAACGACTTTATTAATGCCGCGTTCGGGTTTTAATTGAAATAACGGTTTGGCATGATTTTCATACAAAACTTCTTCTTTTAGAAGTGCTGAAAAGTCGTTTTCAAAGACGTAGCAATCGGTGTAATTGTCGTTTTGGATTCCGTTAGAACGTGTGTTTCCCGAGCATAAATAGCAGTTTTCGTCGTGCTCTGGGCGATTGTCTTCGGCTATTTTTTCGTTTTGACCTTGCCATGGTCGTTTGGCGCGATGGGGTGAAACCAAAATCCATTCGTCTAATAATGGATTGTATCTTCTATGGGGATGTTCGTTATTGTTGAATTTTTGCATCTTGTGTGGTTTTGCGTTAGGGATTGAGGCGGTATCGCCCGATTTTTCTTCGGGCATAAAGCCGAAAGCCCGACCCTTGGGGAACGCCCAAATTAATTTTTATAGGCTGTTGTTCCTTTTGAAATTTTGACTTTATACGATTTTAATTCGATTCCAAATTGGTTTTGATATAGCTGACTTATTTTCTGAATGAGTTCGTTTTCAGACCCTTTTTCGACTAAATTTATCGAGCAACCGCCAAATCCGCCACCCATCATTCGGGCGCCTAAAACCGCTTTTTCATTTTGAACGGCGTTTACCAAAAAGTCGATTTCATCACAACTTACTTCATACTCTTTTGACAAACCATAATGTGTTTCGGTCATCAATTTTCCCAATTTCTTGAAATTGGATTGTTCAATGGCATTCACAGCGTCTTGAACTCGTTGGATTTCTTTGACCACAAAATGACAGCGTTTGAAAATAGTTTCACCCAATTGTTCTTTCAATTCCAAAATCATATTTTCGGTGCAATTTCGGAATGTTTTTACTTCTGGGAAATGCTGTTTGATGATGGCCAAGCCTTGTTCTACTTCATTTCGTCGGTCATTATACCCTGATGTCAAGTGTGAGTGTTTTACATTACTATCCAATAAAAGTAAGGAATATTTTTTAAAGTCGGCTTTGTGGTATTCGTATTCTAAGGTGTTGCAATCGAGTTTGATGACTTTGTTTTTCTTTCCGAAAACGGAAGCAAATTGGTCCATGATACCACAATTAACACCCACAAAAGTGTGTTCTGATTTTTGTCCGATTAGCGCAATTTCTTCTTTGGTTAACCCCAAATCAAATAATTTACTCATGAGATAACCAATACCACATTCTAAGGCAGCGGAAGAAGAAAGTCCGGCACCCATTGGAATAGTGCTGCTAAAAACGATGTTTATGCCATGCATTTTTGCGCCTTTTTCTTTCAATTGATGCAATACTCCTAAAATGTAGTTCACCCACATTTTGTTGGTGGGCTTCAAGTCGTCGTTCAAATCAAAGTGATACGTTTCATTTAAGTCTTTGGCAACAATAGTACACTCAGGAGTTGTGTTTTTGGAAACAGCAAAACAAATGTATTTGTTTATGGCTGCTGGTAACACAAAGCCGTCGTTGTAGTCAACGTGTTCGCCAATAATGTTGATTCTGCCTGGCGAAAGGAAGATGTTTTCGGGTTTGGATTGAAATATCTTTTCAAAATGCGCGCTGGTTTGCTCAATTAATTTCTTTTTCATGGGTATAGAAAGTAGTGACTTTTATTTTAGAGTTAGTTTGACTGAAGCCGAATGTAATCCGTTGGATTTAGCTTCCAAAGTTGCGCTGCCCATCGATTTTCCTGCTTGAATGATGATTTGGCATTTGCCGTTGAAGGCACTGCGTTGCCACGTTCCGTTAGCACATTTGTCGGGTTCGTGTGAACTTGGATCGCCATTACCCATACCAATTATTTTGGCATCACCGGTTAGATAGAATTTTACCATGTTATCGGCAATTGGCACTTTACGACCTTTATCGTCTGTAAAAGATACATTAATTACTGTAGCGTCTTTTCCGTCGGTAGTTAGTATTGTTTTGTCAGGGGTTAAAACTACATTTAAAGCTTGACCAGTAGTTTCAACTTTTGATGTAATTTTTTTACCTTTTTTGTATCCGATGGCCTCTAAAGTTCCTGGTTCGTACATGACTTGCCATTGCAAATGACTGTTTCGCGGCATGGTTTTTTTGCCCAAACTTTTTCCGTTTAAAAAGAGTTCCACATCATCAGCATTCGAATTGACCCAAACGTCGATAGGTTTGCCGATTTTTTCTGGCCAGTTCCAATGAGGAGAAATATGTAAGACATCTTCATTAGTCCACCAACTTTGGTAGTAGTAATAGATGTTTTTAGGAAAACCACAAACATCCATTATTCCGAAATGGGAATTGATATTGGGCCATTTGTAAGGTGTTGGTTCACCACGATAGTCGAAACCGGTCCAAACAAATCCTCCCATCCAATAGTCATTTTCTGCGGCTGGTTTCCACCATGTTTCTGCTTTGCTTGCCCACCAAGGCGCTGTGATATCTTGATCGGGAACATAAGCGCGGATGCTGTCTTTTTCATAAATTCCGCGTGTGGTAACGGTGCTTCCCATTTCGGTACCAATAAGCGGTTGGTTGGGATGATCCCGATGGTAATCGGCTACAGCATATTCACGGTAATTGAATCCGCGTACCGGTATGACTTCGTTTACACCATTAAATTCATTGCCCATATCGGCCGCATACGTACTCGTTCTCGAAGGATCAAGTTCATGTTGTTTGGCTAATAATGTTTGTGCGATTTTTTTACCGTGTGCTGTTTTTTGAATCCAACCTTCTTCATTGCCAATCGACCAAAGAAAAACAGAAGGATGATTTCGGTCTCTTTTAATAAGACGTTCCAATTGGCTGAGGTATTCGGGACTGCTGTTGAGCAATCGTTGTTCGTCTAAAACCAGCATTCCCAGGCTGTCGCAGGCTTGTAGTAATTCTGGGGTAGGCGCATTATGGCTGGTTCTGTAGGCATTCGACCCCATTTTTTTTAACAACTGAATTCGGTAAAATTGCATATAATCAGGTAAGGCACTGCCTATTCCAGCATGGTCTTGATGGTTGTTGGTGCCTTGAATCTTGAGGTGATTACCATTTAAGAAAAATCCTTTTTTGGCATCAAAGGCAATGGTTCGTACTCCAAATGTGCTTTTATTTTGATTTACAATTACACCATTTTGTTTCACGACAGCAATCGCTCGATACAAGTAAGGGTCATCAAGTTTCCATAAATGAGTATTATTTATGGTGAGTTTTTGTTTAATAGTTGTATTTCCATTGATAGGTAAAACTACTTTTTGTTCACTGGTTTTTCCTAAAATTTTCCCATTTCTATCGGTGATATAGGCATACACTGTGCATTGTGAAGCGTTTAAATTTTTGTTTTCAACGGTAGTTTCTATGGTTACAATTGCATTTTTATCTTTTACTTCAGGTAGCACATACAAGCCGCCTTCAGGAATGTAAAGGTTATTGTGTTGGTTGAGCCAAACGTGACGGTAGATTCCAGCGCCTTCATAAAACCAGCCTTCATATTGTGTGGCATCTACACGCACTACTAGAGTGTTGTCAGAATCAAAGTTGATGTAATCGGTCACGTCATAAGTTGCTCCAACATAACCGCTCATATTGGTACCTACAAAAAAGCCGTTCAGCCAAATTGAGGCATTTCGGTAAATTCCGTCAAATTGAATTTCGAACCGGTCGTTATTGTCTTTTTTATCGACAGAAAAATGTTTGCGGTACCAACCAATACTGGTTTCTGGATAAAATCCGCCTACTGGTTTGTAGCCGTGTGATTGTACGTCAAAATTGGTTGAATTTTCAAAAGGTAATTCCACTGCCCAATCGTGAGGAACATTTATGGAGGTCCAAGTAGTATCCACAAATTTTGGATCGATCGCCGTATTGACAGCAGCACCTGATTTAGAGAAAATGGTTGCCGTACTGTAATTGAAATCCTTATCTGGATTAGCGGCATTGCCAAAATGGAATTTCCATCCTTCGTCCAAACTTGTCTTTTTCTGTGCCACAATTGGAGCGCTGATTACTGTAAGAAAGAGAAATACAGTTGTGTAATAGTTACGTAGTGAAATGATAGTCATATAATTCTAGTTTTCTTTAAAAGCATCGAGTGCAGGTGAAGGTTTACCGTCCGCTTGCCATGCGCTTAAAGCATATTGACTCCAGCTTCTAGCGCCTTGTGGTTCCCAGTATAAAACGCCAAGCCCTTTGTGGTTTGGAACATTTTTAACGGCTTTAATGGTGGCGGCTAATAATTCGTAGGTGTTTTGAACTTTATCATCCTCACCACCGACTTCAACAACCATCACTTCCTTGCCATAACGCGAAGCCATATCGTTGAGATTGAATTGTAAATCGGCAATAGTTTCTGTATAGTCTTTTTTAATCCAATAAGGATAATACGACATGCCAATCACATCGTATTTTACTTTTTGAGTTGTTGCGTTGTCAAAAAAAGTTCTAAATTTTGCATTATTGTTGCCTTCATCCACATGCACAATAACTTTAATTTTGGCATCAACGGCTTTTACAGCATCATAGCCTTTGTTTAAAAGTTGTCCGAGTTGTACCCAATTATTCGTGCTTCCATCAGGCCATAACATTCCGCCCGGAATTTCATTGCCCACTTGAACCCATTCTGGAGTGACCCCTGCATTTTTCAAAGCTGCAATGACTTCATAAGTATGATTGTAAACGTCGTTTAGCAATTCTGGAAACGAATGGTTTTTCCAAGCTTCGGGTTTGTTTTGTTTGGCTGGATCTGCCCAAGAATCGGAATAGTGAAAATCAATCATGATGCGCATGCCCATTTTTTGAACACGTAAAGCCATGGCAACAGTTTCTTCTTTACTGCAATGTCCGCTTGTCTTATCATCGTTAGGATTTACCCAAACGCGAAGTCGAATGGAGTTCATACCTCGATCTTTTAGCAGTTGAAGACAGTTTTTTTCGGTTCCATCTTGGTCGTAAAATTTATATCCGGTGGCTTCCATTTGGGGTAACCAACCTATATCGGCTCCTTTTGCGAAAGTAGTTTTAGTACTATTACACGATGTAAAAGCAATTGAAAACGCAATTAAAATGAGTACTTTTTTCATAATTAATTTTGACTGAAAGCATCCATTACAGGAAGTGCATTATTATTAAAATCCCATAAAGCTTGATTTTCCCAACTTGAACCGTTGGTAGCTGTTGGACCACGAAAAGCAACCCACTCGGCACCCCAATAGCAGAATCCGATGCCTTTAGAACTTTGTTTTATCATGTTTTTTAAGGCTAATAAATAGGCTTTTTGACCGTCATTTGTAGCGGTGTAATCAGGAATAATTTGACTTTGGAGTCCAACGATATTATTAGTGTAATCGTTATACCCGAAAGTAAACGGATAAGAGGTTTCGGCGATGAGTACTTTTTTGTTATATAATTGGCCAAGAGAATTCATCGTGTTTTGAAGCGTAGTTAAACTTTTACCGTGATAAATTGGATAGTAAGAAAGTCCGATATAGTCGTAACTGATGTTGGCTACTTTACTAAAAAACCAATCGGAACCTGTTATACCTGCATAGTGGAGCATTATTTTGGTAGAAGGTGATTGACTTCTGATGGTGGAGCTTGCTGTTTGAAGCAACTGTAAGTATTGCGATTCGTTGGTGGATAATTTACCTTCAGGCCATAACATTCCGTCGTTAGTTTCATTTCCAATTTGAAAAATATCGGGTTGAATTTCGGTCAAAATAGTGGAAGTGTAATTGGCTACCGCAATTTTCAAATCGGTAAATGACAAGCTCTGCCAAGCTGCTGGTTTGGTCTGGTTTCCTGGGTCTGCCCAAGTATCAGAATAATGAACTGTTAACCAAACTTTCATTCCTGCATTTTTCGCTCGAAGAGCCAAGGCTTTAACTTCTGTTAATCCTGAATGCGAATCGGATGGGTCTTTCCATAAACGAATTCGTATTGTATTGCAACCAGCATTTTTTAAGGTTGTAATGGCATTTTCAGCAACATTATTGTGTTTGTATACGGTGCCTTCGCTCTCTATTAAGGGCAAATAGGAAACATCAGCCGCTCTAATAAAATCATCAGTTGTTGGTGTTGGTGTGGGTGTAGGCTTGTCATTTGAGGAACATGAAAACAAACTCAACGTTAGCACCAATATTAAAATAGCATTTATCTTTTTCATAGCTTATATTTTTTCAAATTTAAAAGTAGTATTATGATAGTATGTATCGCCTCTTTTCAAAATAGAATTTGGAAAATGTTCGTGATTGGGTGCATCGGGAAAATTTTGAGTCTCGAAACAAATGCCACTTAGAGGATGATAACTAACGTCTTTTTTTCCTCTAATTTGATTGAAACAATTGCCTCCAACATAAATATGTACGGCAGGTTGATTGGTAAAAACGGACATCTTTAGATTATTTTTTTTACTAAAAAAACAAGCAGCCAATTCGTTTTCTTTATTTAATACAAAAGTATTGTCAATTTTTGTAGGACATTCTCTAGGCGTGCCAAAGTCAAATGGTGTTTTAGCGATGTCGAAAAATTTCCCTGTTGGGATATTATTGATGTTGGTTTCTAAAGTTTTGTGTGAATTTACGAACAGTTTCTGATTTACAATGTCTTCCGAATGGCCATCAAGATTAAAATAACTGTGTTGTGTTAAATTAATAATGGTATCTACAGTTGTTGTTGAAGTCATTGAAATTTTCAATTCATTTTCTTCTGTTAGTGTATAGGTGATTTGTGTGGTTACTTCGCCAGGAAAATTTTCTTCACCATCTTTACTGATATATTGTAATGTTAGTGATGGATTTTTATCAGTTGAAAAGGAAACTTCTTGCCAAATAGCTTTACTAAATCCTTCGAAACCACCATGGAGTTGATGGTTGCCATGGTTTTGTGTTAACTGGTATGCATTATCATTCAAAGTAAATTGCGCATTGTTAATGCGGCCAGCAAAGCGTCCTACTAAAGCACCCAAATAAGGTGCACTGGGTAATTCAAATGAATTGATGTAATCTTCTAATTTTTCAAAACCCAAAACCACATCAACCTTGTTTTTTAAAGAAACAGGGATTTTTAAAGAGGTAATGGTTGCACCATAATTGATGACTTTCATTTTTAAACCATTTTTATTCTTTAAAGTATAACATAGTACTTCAGTTCCGTTTGTCAATTTTCCAAATGATTTCTTGTTAGAAGTACTACTAAATTGTGAAAAATGTTTTTTTAACATTGATTTTTTATTAAAATAATATCAAATGTATGTATTAGTGATTTTAAACCATACCAGTACCTACCAGTTTTTTTGTATCTTGCCACCAGTTAATGCATTTTAAATGAAAATTATCGCAATAGATAAGACTTCGGTTTTGCCCAAATACAAACAAATAGTTCACTCTATTGAAGCTGCAATCGCTGAAAATAGACTAAAACGGAACGATAAATTACCATCTGTTAATAAAGTGAGTTTGGAATATTCAATTTCGCGAGATACGGTTTTGTTGGCTTATGATGAATTGAAAAAAAGAGGTATTGTCTATGCTATTTTAGGAAAAGGATATTATGTAAAAAGTGTGGAGTTTAGTTTCGAGCAACGCATATTTTTGCTTTTTGATGAATTGAATAGTTTTAAGGAAGATATTTATAATTCTTTTTTAAAAGCAATGGATAATAAAGCACAAATCGATATTTTCTTTCATCACTTTAATATTGAGATGTTTAAAAAATTGATTAATGAGAGTAATGGAAACTATTCTAAATACATCATAATGCCTACTAATTTGAAAGGAGCTTCCTCTATAATTAAATCGCTTCCTAAAAATGATGTTTATATTTTAGATCAAACGAATACTGAATTGATTGATTATCCCTCGGTTCATCAAAATTTTGTGAAGGATATGTATGAAGCTCTTTTGGCTGGAAAACAAAGGCTTGATAAGTATAGAAAGTTGATTTTGATTTTTCCTGGTAACAAAGAGCCTATAGGAATGGTCGAGGGTTTTGAGAAATTTTGCAATAAATTCTCATTTGAGAAAGAACTTGTAACCACCTTTGAAAATCGAATAATTAAAAACGGTGAAGTATTTATCATTCCGAATGATCGTCATCTCGTGGATGTTATTGAGCAAGCCAAAAGACAAAATCTTGTTATTGGTTCCGATTTTGGTATTATTTCTTATAATGAAACGCCATTAAAAAAAGTAGTTGAAAATGGAATTACAACCATATCAACCGATTTTGGTCAGATGGGAATATTGTTGGCAGAGATGATTTTGGAAAATAAGAGATTTCAAATAGAGAACAAGAGTTCTTTGATTATTAGGAATTCATTATAAAAAAAACTCCAACATTTCTGTTGAAGTTTTCTGTGGGCGATGAGGGGTTCGAACCCCCGACCCCCTCGGTGTAAACGAGGTGCTCTGAACCAGCTGAGCTAATCGCCCGATAATGCTTGTTTTTATTATCAGTATGTGGTGATAAAAGTGGTGGGCGATGAGGGGTTCGAACCCCCGACCCCCTCGGTGTAAACGAGGTGCTCTGAACCAGCTGAGCTAATCGCCCTTTTATCGATAATGATTTCTCATTAATCAGGGTGCAAATATAGGGCTTATTTTTAATTCTGCAAACATTTTTTATAAAACTTCTGCAACAACAAAAGTACTTCCGCCAATGTAAATGAAGTCATTTTTGTGTGCATTTTTTAGAGCTTCATGATAAGCGTTTGAAACAGAATTATATACTTTTCCAATGAGTCCGAAATCAATCCCTTTTTTATAAAGTAATTCGGCATTTAATCCGCGAGGAATATTAGGTTTGCAATAATAATAAGTTGCTTTTTTGGGAAATAAAGGTAAAATTTCGTCTAAATCTTTGTCGTTTACAACCCCTATAACGATGTGCAATTTATCAAAATCTTCTTTTTGAATTTGATTTAATACGATTTTTAGCCCATGTGAATTGTGTGCTGTGTCGCAAATGACTTTTGGGTTTTCATTTAGTTGTTGCCATCTTCCTTGAAGTCCTGTGTTTTGAATTACATTTATAAAGCCATTCTCTATATTTTGTGTTGAAACTTTGAATTTTGATAGTTCAGTTAGAACTTTTATGGCTTGTTGAACAGTTTTTTTATTGTGGACTTGATAGTCGCCTAATAAATTAGATGGGAGTGTTTCTGAAATCAAATCGGATGCAAAATAGATATCACTATTAGTTTCTTTGGCTTTGGCCAGAAAAACTGCTTTAGTTTCTGGGGTATATTCTCCAATTATCGCTGGAATATCATTTTTTATGATGCCTGCTTTTTCAAAAGCGATGCTTTCAAAAGTGTTTCCAAGAAATTGAGTGTGATCCAATCCGATATTAGTAATGATGGAAAGTAAAGGTGTAATTATATTGGTAGAATCCAATCGACCACCCATTCCGACTTCAATGATGTTAATGTCGGTTTGTTCTTTTGCAAAATATTCAAAGGCTAAACCCACCGTCATTTCGAAGAAACTCAATTCGTTTTCTTCAAAAAAATCTTTGTTTTTAGCTACGAAATCACAAATAAAATCCTCTGATATTTCCGTGCCGTTTATTTTTATTCGTTCTCTAAAGTCCTTTAAATGTGGTGAAGTATAGAGTCCGACTTTATAGCCAGCTTCTTGTAAAACAGACGCTAATAGGTGTGAGGTAGAGCCTTTTCCATTGGTGCCAGCGACATGAATACATTTCAATTGTTGTTCAGGATTACCTAAGTGATTGGCAAGCAAAATGGTGTTGGTTAAATCTTTTTTGTACGCCGAAGCACCTTGTTGCTGGTACATAGGCAATTGGTTAAACATCCAATTTATGGTTTCCTGATAGTTCATTACTTTTTTAATAAAAAAATCTTAAAACAAAATAATTTCCCAATTTTGTAGTTTAATATTGTATTAGAATTTATCTTTAGTGCAAATTTGAGATTATTTTTAATAACTAAATCAAAAATAAAATTATATGATTAACTTTTTTCTTCAAGTCCAAAATGATACAGTTGCTAAAGCTACTGGTGCAATAATTGAAGGTACTACAAAAACTACTGAAATTTCAGTATTAGGGTTCATTACTAAAGGAGGATTTTTTATCATTCCGATTGCTCTTTTACTATTTTATACTTTTTATATCATCATTGAACGTTATTTGTATATTCACAAACGTGCTGTAATCGATTCAAATTTAATTCGTGATATCCGTGATAATTTGAATGCTGGAAATCTTGATGCTGCCGTATCTATCGCAGAACGCAACGGAACTGCTTCTGGTTATGTGCTTCGTGAAGGAATCCTAACCATTGGAAGACCAATTTCAGAAATTGAGTCGAACATGGAACGCGCCGCCAACATTGAAGTGGGAGAAATGGAGAAAAAATTAGGACAACTCGGGTTGATTGCAGGTATTGCACCAACATTTGGTTTCATTGGAACTATTTCTGGAGTAATCAAAATTTTCTACAGCATATCGCAAACAGAAGACATCAGTATTGGTAATATTTCGGGTGGTTTGTACGAAAAAATGATCAGTTCAGGTGCTGGTTTGGTAGTAGGTATTATCGCTTATTCTGCCTATCACTTATTCAACGGAAGAATTGATAGCTTTACCTTAGCCATCCAAAAGCAAGTGTTAGATTTTGTTAATATAATTCAACGTCCAAATGGTAAAACGAAATAAACGATTTCATGCCGAGGTAGCCACTTCGTCACTGAGTGATATCATGTTTTTCTTGTTGTTGTTTTTCTTAATAATATCAACATTAGCCAATCCAAACGTGATTAAAATGACGTTACCAAAATCGAAGACTAATGAGAAAACCAACAAACAACTCATCAGTTTATCGGTAACCGAAGACAAACGATTTTATTTAGACAAAGATGAGGTGGCTTTCGACCAATTAGAAACTACTTTATTGTCTAAAATGGGTGATGCCAAAGACCAAACGGTTGTGGTTCGTATTCCGTTCAACCTGCAAGTACAAGATTTAGTAGATGTATTGCAAATTGGCGTGAAGAACAAACTGAAGTTTGTTATCGCAACCAACAATACTAAATAATTTGTGAAGCGAATGGTTTGGGATATATTTCTAATCTTTATTCCTGCTTTTCATTGCAATAAAAAATGTCCCGAAACCATCGGGACATTTTTTATTTTCATTGCAATCAGGGCTAGATTGTTAGCGTATGGAATGTTGGTTTAGTCTTTCAAACTGAAATTATATCTAACAGTACCAATTTGTTTTTCATTACATGTCGAACAAGGAGTCCATCGAGTGTTGTATGCCGCTTTTATAGCTTCTTTTTTTAAGCATTCGGCAGTTGCAGTTGATTCTTTTTCTTTCACATGAGCATCAATGACGGTGCCTTTTTTGTCAACAATTATCTCAACAACAACTAAACCTTCTTCATTACAAGTGTAATGAGGAATTTTTTTTGCAAGTTGATTTCTGTTTTCAAGTACATTATTAGTTTTGCTTTCTTGAGCAAATGTTTGGGTGCTGATAAATAAAAGCAAAAGTATTATTTTCTTAAAAAGCATAATTTAGTCTTTCAAACTGAAATTATATCGAATACTTCCCACTTGTTTTTCGGTGCCATCAGGACTAGCACTCCATTTGGTACTCATTGCAGCAATTTTAGCTTGAGTTGCTAAACAGCTTGCAGCATTAGTAGTGCCTCTAGCACCTGGTTTGGCTTCAATTACATTACCGTTTTTATCAACTGTAATTTGGACTACTACTACGCCTTCTTCATTACAAGTATAAGCGGGTTGTGGTTTGTTCAATGCTCTTCTGCCGTTTAAAGCATATCCAGAACCATTGCCTAATCCATTTCCACTTCCGTTACCGCCACCACTTCCAGAACCTGAACCAGGTCCAGTTCCTGTGCCATTGCCCGATCCATTTCCACCGCCAGTGCCTCCACCAGAACCACCCGAGCCATTGTATCCGTTAGAGTTTATGTCGCCGTTGGCACGTCCTTGATTTCCAGACGAGCTGCTGTTTCCATCACCACCTTTTTTGTTTCCATGCAAAATATTGGACAAAGCATCATCAACTTTTTTAACCGGTTTTTTGACCTCAACAGGTTTAGTGATTTCAGGTTTTATAAGTGTTTTTGGGTTTTTTACAGGTTCGTGTTTCGCAATAACTGCATCCGTTTTATCACCATCATCTTCTTGAGTAATAATGTCTTCTTGTGGTGTTTCTTGAGCAGAAGTTTGTTTGGTATTACTTTTTACTTCCAATTCTTTACTGTCAAAATTATTTCCAGAACCAAAATCGGTGTCGCCAAAATTAACAGTAACTCCGCCACCACCGCCACCGCCAGCCATTGCTAGTAATTCAGCATCAGATGGAGGCCAAAAGCGTATTGAAAATAAGATTAATAAAAGCGCTAAAAAAGAATAGCTACTCAAAATGAAAGATCTTTTTTTGTCAGAAACTTGCATTTTTTTGAGCTGTATTGCTAGTACAATAAATAATAAAAAGAATACTAAAATTAGTATAACTGATAGAGGGACGTATCCATCTAATAAACGTATCAATCTAATTATTTTTCCCATATTCAATAGTGTTGTAGACTTTATTAACGTGTAAACTTACTAAAAATTGTTATTCAATTGCTGTAATCTTTCTAGAAATAAGACTTTTTTTTAACCATATAAACCCGAAAGCACCCGAAATAAATGAAGCAATTAAAATCATGAATTTTGCATTATTTATGATAGTGCTATCTTCAAATGCCAATAAGGTGATAAAAATAGACATGGTAAAACCGATGCCGCCCAAAAATCCTATACCTATTAATTGATTCCAATTTACATCAGAAGGCAATTCGGTGAGTTTTAATTTTATGGATAGATAAATAAAACTCAAAATTCCTAGTGGTTTTCCTAAGCACAGTCCAAGAATGATACCTAACGAGTAGGTTTCAGTAAACGTTTGCATCCAATCCTTTCCAATCACAATGGCTGTATTACTCAATGCAAAAAGAGGAATGATGCAAAAGGCTACTGGTTTGTGCAACCAATTTTGAAGTTTGTATGAAATCGTGTTTTCACTTCCATCTTGAAAAGGAATAGCAAAGGCCAACAGTATTCCGGTAATGGTAGCATGAACTCCTGAATTCAGCATAAAATACCACATCAATACGCCACCAATAAGATATAGAATTAAACTTTTAACTTTCATTCGATTCATAATCAGTAGTATTCCGAAAATCGAAAGTGAAATTAACAAATTGGTAAAATACAGTGTTTTGGTGTAAAAAATGGCAATCATCACTATAGCGCCCAAATCATCGATAACAGCTAAAGCGGTCAAAAAAACCTTCAGCGAAAGCGGAACTTTATCGCCCAATAATGATAAAATTCCAATAGCAAAAGCAATATCGGTTGCCATTGGAATTCCGTAACCAGAATGGGTAGTTGTACCCAAATTAAAAATTAAATAGAGTATTGCCGGAACAATCATACCTCCCAAAGCGCCAAATAAAGGCAGAATGGCATCTTTTAATTTGGACAGTTCGCCTATGTAGACTTCACGTTCTAATTCTAAGCCAATTAATAAAAAGAAAATTGCCATCAAACCATCGTTTATCCAATATTCGGCATTATGATTTCCAATAGGATGGTGCCAAACAGATAAGTAGGCTTCTGAAAATGTTGAATTGGCAAGCAACAGCGAAATGATTGTGCAAATTAAAAGCACTAATCCGCCAGCTTTTTCACTTTCGAAAAACGATTTAAATAATGTGGTTACGTTCAATTATACTAATTGTTTCAAGGCAATTTCAAAAGCGGTGGCGCTGATATTTTTGGCATCAGGGTTCAAATCGTGTGCTCTTTCAATCGCTTTTTTGATGGTTTCAGAAATATCATAAAAAACAGCTTCATCCGTCATTTGAACTTTTTTCTCCATAAAATAGGCAAATACACGTGCCATTCCACAGTTGGAAATAAAATCAGGAATCAGACTTACTTTGCTGTCGGTTTCTTCCATAATGGGTCCGAAGAAAATTTCTTTGTCGGCAAACGGAACATTTGCACCACAAGAAATCACTTCTAATCCAGAACCAATTAAATTATCCAATTGGTCTTTGGTTACTAATCTAGAAGCGGCACAAGGCGCAAAAATCTCGGCGCCAATCGTCCATATTTTTTGGTTGATTTCATTAAAAGGAATCATGTTTTCAGCAACCAATTTATTACCGTCTTTATTCAAGAATAAACGTCTGATTTCTTCAAATGAAAATCCGTTTTCATTAATCACACCGCCATCTCGGTCGATAATTCCGATCACTTTCACGCCCATTTCAGCTAAATAAAAAGCCGCAGCCGAACCAACATTTCCAAAACCTTGAACAATGGCTTTCTTACCGTGGAAGTCGCCACCATAGGTGTTGTAATAATGGCGCACCGCTTCGGCAACTCCGTAACCTGTAATCATGTCGGCAACGGTATATTTTCGCAATACATCTGGAGAGAATTTAGGGTTTTCAATAACCTTAATTACGCCTTGACGCAATTGTCCAATTCTATTGATTTTATCGGCTTCTGTAGGTTTAAAATGACCGTTAAACACCCCTTCTTGAGGATGCCAAACGCCACATTCTTCGGTAAACGGAATTACTTCGTGAATTTCATCTACATTCAAATCACCACCAGTTCCGTAATAGCTTTTTAATAACGGCGAAACGGCTTTATACCAACGTTGTAAAACACCTTTTTTGCGTGGATCATTCGGGTCAAAGTTGATGCCCGACTTGGCGCCACCAATTGCTGGTCCAGAAACCGAAAATTTTACTTCCATGGTTTTGGCTAACGATAACACTTCGTTCATGTCAAGACCTTTTCTCATTCTAGTTCCGCCACCTGCAGCGCCGCCACGAAGAGAATTAATAACAGTCCAGCCTTCGGCATCGGTTTCGCTATCTTTCCAATTGAATACTATCTCGGGTTGTTTATCTTCAAATTTTTTTAGTAATTCTTTCATGCTTTTGTTTAGTTTGTGGTGCAAATATAAGGTTTTAAAAAGATTTAGAATTTGTGATAATGTATAAATTAATAATTACATTTATAATTCAAAAAACAAGTTAAAAATTTAAAAATTACTTTATGAGAGCAAAAACATGGCATCAAGAACACAAAGACAATTTAAGTTTTGGAAGCAGATTAGCCGATGGCGTAGCAACCGGAATGGGTTCGTGGCGTTTTATTATTATTCAAACCGTTATTGTTGCTGTTTGGATGGGGTTAAATGTGGTAGCACTCATCAACCATTGGGATCCTTATCCGTTTATTTTACTGAATTTGCTTTTTTCTACACAAGCGGCCTATGCCGCGCCAATTATCATGATGGCACAAAACAGACAAAATGAACGTGATAGAATGCATGCCGAGGCAGATTACCAAACTAATATAGAAGCAAAGCAAGAAATAGAAGCTTTAACTATAAAATTGAATAAGTTAGAGGTTGATAAGTTGGACAAAATTATAGCAATGCTCGACCAAATGGACAAAAAGTAAATCTATCTCATAAAAAAAGCCGCTAAAATTAAGCGGCTTTTTTTTTATTTTTTTCCTCCTTTGTAACGTTTATCTGGAGTTCCGTCTTTTTTCAAAACTACTTTTTCTTTGTTTTCTTTGTAGCGTTTATCTGGAGTTCCATCTTTCTTTAATGGCACGTCTTTTTTAGCTTCTGGCTTTTTAGCTTCAGCTTTCTTTGCTTCTGGTTTTTTAGTTTCCGGTTTTTTAGTTTCAGTTTTAGCTTTGTCGGCTTTTTTAGGTGCTTGTTGCGCTGTAGTACTTAAAGTAAAACCTAAAAGTGCGATTGCGGTTAAAATTAATTTTTTCATTTTTTATAAGTTTAAGATTGAATAGCTAATGTATAAAATAATATGGATTTGAATGTGAATTATTAGTTAAAAATCACACCCGAACTATGATCTTTTTTCGCGCCAGTAACACTACTCAACACGTTAATTTCATTTCGTAATTTTAGAACTCCAAGCAAAGCAAAAATTAGTGCTTCTTTATATTCTAAGGTTTTAGTGTTGGGTATGATGATTTTAATTTTGGGCACATAAAATGCCATTCGTCCTATCAAGTAATCATTGTAGGCGCCACCACCTGTGATTAATAATTTACCTTCTTTTTTAGGAAGCGCTAATGCAGTTTGCCAAGCAATATGTTCGGTAAATGTGTGCATTTTATCTTCAATAGCGATGGAATAGTTTTCTATTATGGGCAGAACAATTTCTTTTACAAATTCAAAGCCAAGTGATTTCGGAAATGGTTTTTTATAAAAGTCTAATGCATTTAATTCGTTCCATAAAGCCGTATTTAATTTTCCGGAACGAGCGTTTTTTCCTTTATCATCATATTCCAATCCTAACTGATTGGCATAGAAATTCAAAACGGTATTTACAGGTGAAATGTCAAATGCAATTCGGAGGTTATTTTGCTCAAATGAAACATTCGAAAATCCTCCTAAGTTCAAACAATAGTTAAATTCTGAAAACAAAATTCGGTCGCCGATTGGCACTAGTGGTGCACCTTGACCTCCTAATTCTACATCTTGCACTCTAAAATCGCAAACTACTTTTTCACCTACGATTTCTGCAATTTTTGGTAAATTTCCGATTTGAAGCGTAAATCCATTTTGGGGTTGATGTAAAATGGTATGACCGTGTGAACAAACGGCATCAAGATTTGCAATAGAAAATCGGGTTATAAATGAGGCGATGGTTTTTCCTAAAAGTTGGGTGTACTCTTCGTTCAATTGCGTCAATTCTTCTTCAGAAAAACCAACTGCAACTTTCAATTTGTTTACCCATTCATTAGTATAAGAAACCGTTTCTGATTCAAGAATTTTATAAGTCCATTTGTCTTCAAATACTGTAAAATGGATGTGCGCTAAATCGATTCCATCAAGCGATGTGCCCGACATAACTCCGATAACATTATAGGTTTCTTTAAACATTGGCTAAAATTACGAAAACGTTTGAGATATTAATGAAAATGTGCTACTTTTGACCACTCAAACGAAAATTTTACTAAATAATATTTATCAAAAATATGGATTTTAATCTTACCGAAGAGCATTTAATGATTCAGCAAGCTGCGCGAGATTTTGCTCAAACCGAATTATTACCTGGAGTAATTGAAAGAGATGAACATTCAAAATTCCCGACAGAACAAGTTAAAATGATGGGTGAATTAGGGTTTTTAGGAATGATGGTCGATCCAAAATATGGTGGTGCTGGTTTAGACAGTGTTTCGTATGTTTTGGCGATGACCGAAATTGCCAAAGTAGATGCTTCTGCAGCCGTAATTATGTCGGTGAACAACTCACTAGTTTGTGCTGGAATGGAAAAATATTGTTCGGAAGAACAAAAAATGAAATATTTAGTGCCGTTAGCTAAAGGTGAAGTGATTGGTGCTTTTTGTCTGTCTGAACCCGAAGCAGGAAGTGATGCTACTTCGCAAAAAACTACGGCTATTGACAAAGGCGATTATTATTTGTTAAACGGTACTAAAAACTGGATAACCAATGGTTCTACTGCTTCTACTTACTTAGTAATTGCTCAAACTGATGTAGAAAAAGGGCACAAAGGAATCAATGCATTTATCGTTGAAAGAGGATGGGAAGGTTTTGATATTGGTCCGAAAGAAAAGAAAATGGGAATCCGCGGAAGCGATACACATTCATTACTTTTTAATGATGTGAAAGTTCCAAAAGAAAACAGAATTGGCGCAGATGGTTTCGGATTTTCATTTGCCATGAATGTCTTAAACGGTGGACGAATCGGAATTGCATCTCAAGCCTTAGGTATTGCCACAGGAGCTTATGAAATTGCTTTAAAATATTCTAAAGAGCGTAAAGCATTTGGGAAAGAAATTTTCAATCATCAAGCGATAGCCTTTAAATTGGCTGATATGTATGTAAAAGTTACGGCAGCTAAATTATTAGTGATGAAAGCGGCTTGTGAAAAAGACGAAGGTAAAGACATTGCGCATTCGGGTGCTATGGCCAAATTGTATGCCTCTGAAATTGCACTTGAAGTGGCTAACGAAGCGGTTCAAATTCACGGTGGAAACGGTTATGTTGCTGAATATCATGTGGAACGAATGATGCGTGATTCTAAAATCACTCAAATTTATGAAGGAACTTCAGAAATTCAACGTATTGTGATTTCTAGAGGATTAGTATAAAAAATGGTAATTATTATTCAACAAACCCTTTCAGTTTTTAATTGAAAGGGTTTTTTAATACATTTACATCATGTATGAAGAATTAAAATATTGGTATCTACGTGATCACAAGTTGTTTTGGACATTGAGTATGTCTCAAATCAAGCAGTTGTGTATAATTACGGGTTTTAAAAAAGCCAAAAAAGGGGATGTGATTTATTTTTCTACTTCAGACGTACCTCGAATTTTTCTACTTAAAAAAGGAAACATCAAAATCGTTTCGGTAGATGATGAAGGCAATGAAACCATAAAAGAGATTCTTCAAAAAGGCGATTTATTTGGTGAATTGTCATTAGAAAAGGATACCGATGTTAATGAGTATGCTAAAGCCTTAACCGATGAGGTATCAATTTGTAGTTTTTTGATGTCTGATTTTGAGGATTTATTGGTTAAAAATCCGAGCTTGGCTTTATCCTACACCAAATTTGTTGGTTTGAAAATGAAGCGTATCAAAAATAATTATGCTAATTTAGTTTCTAAAGATGCCAAAACCCGATTGATTTCTTTCCTAAAAGAATGGGCCGAAAAAGAAGGCAAACAAGAGGGTACTAAATATACGATTGACAATTATCTCACCCAAAATGATATTGCCCAAATCATTTGTACTTCAAGGCAAACCGCCACGTTATTACTGAACGAATTAGAAGAAAAAAACTTGATTTATTACAACAGAAAAGAAATTATCATTGACGATATTAATAAGTTGTAATTATCCGTTTAGTATTGGTTTTATTACCGCATTTCAGGTTTGAAAATTGTCCACCTATAGGCGTAAATTCTCCATTTTATAAGATTTAAAGTTGTTGCAACTTTGCCATGTCAATAATGACAATCAACTTTAAATAAAATTTACAATGACAACATTTACCGTTCCAACTAGATCAGAAGTATCTGAAAACAATCAAGTAATTTTTGATAATTTACAAAAAGCCTTAGGATTTGTACCTAATTTATATGCTACCATTGCCTATTCTAAAAATGGTTTAGAGCGATTTTTAGCCTATCAAAATGCAAAAACCTCTTTATCTAATAAAGAAAAAGAAGCCGTAAATTTAATTGTAAGTCAAGTTAATAATTGTGTGTATTGCCAAAGCGCTCATTTGGTTATTGGAAAAATGAATGGTTTTTCAGACGAACAATTACTTGACATAAGAAGAGGCAAAAGCTCGGATGTTAAATTAAATGCTTTAGTACAATTGGCTGCAGAAATCACAAAAACTAGAGGGAATGCTAATGCTGATTTGGTTGATGCTTTTTTTGCTCAAGGGTATACCAATGAGAACTTGGTTGATTTGATGCTTCAAATTAGCGACAAGACGGCAATGAATTACTTGCATAATTTAACACAAGTACCGGTAGATTTTCCAGTAGCTGCAACTTTATAATTTTGTAACTTAGCAAGCCAATGGTATAGATTGGCTTGCTTTAATTTTATCTTATGAATCCAATAGAACAAAAATTTCCTTTACCTCCATTTACTATGGAAACCGCTTTGCAAAAAGTACAATTGGCAGAAGACGCTTGGAACAGTCAAGATGTAGAGCACATTGCAAAAGCCTATACTTTAGATACCGAATGGCGCAACCGAACCGAATTTATTAATGGAAGGGCAGAAGTCATTGCTTTTTTAAAACGCAAATGGGAAAAGGAATTACACTATAAACTTAAAAAAGAATTATGGGGTTTTCGTGAAAACAGAATGGCTGTGCGTTTCGAGTATGAATATCAAAATCAAGATGGACAATGGTTTCGCGCTTACGGTAATGAGCTTTGGGAATTTGATGAAAACGGTTTAATGCAAAAGCGTTTTGCTAGTATTAACGATAGGGAAATTAATGAGTTTGATCGAATTTTAAAATAAAAAATGACCAATAACAAAACGTTTACTTTAGTTAATCCAGAAACAGGGAATTTGGCTTTTAAGTTATTTTCATTAGACGACAATTCCCATTTTGATCATATTCAGCGCCTGAATTATTATTCTTTAATTTGGATTAAAAACGGGAATGGGAACATTAAAGTTGATTTTTCAGAATATAATTTTTCAGAAAATCAATTGTTGGCTTTTGCTCCTTATCAGCCTTTTATGATGTCAACTAAAGAAACGTTAGAAGCTACCGTGATTCATTTTCATCCTGATTTTTTTTGTATTCACAAACACCACCAAGAGGTAGCCTGCCATGGTGTTTTGTTCAATAATATATATGAGCCACCTTATGTAACAATTGATGAGGCTGCTAAAAATACTTTTGAAATGGTTATGGAACAAATTAAAATTGAAATGCAAAATCCAGCATTGGCTCAATATGAATTATTGATTTCTTATTTGAAGATTATGCTAATAACCGCCTCTAGATTGAAGAAAGAACAAGTATCAGAGGTGACTTTTGCATCTGAAAACGATACACCTTTTATTCTTCAGAATTTAAAAAATTACATCGAAACGAATTTTAAAACCAAACATTCGGCTAGTGATTATGCCGATTTGTTGCATATTACACCAAAGGCGCTAGCAAAGATTACAAAAAATCATTTTAACAAAACCCTTACCAGTTTAATCTCAGAACGTATCATTATTGAAGCAAAACGAGAGTTGTACCTCACCAATAAATCAGTTAAAGAAATTGCCTTTGAGTTGGGGTATGATGACGAACATTATTTTAGTCGATTCTTTAAAAACAATGCCGAGGTATCTCCACAGTTGTATCGCGATACCGTTGGTTTTGCTAAAGCAATGCAATAAAACTATTTTACCTCTTTTGTAAACTACCTGACATTTCTCTTTTTTATAGCTTCTTATTTTTGTTTTAATAAAATAAAAAATGCTATGAAAAAACTTTTTATGTTACCAATTTTATGCTTGTTGTTCGGTTGTGAAGAACAAGGGATTTTAACCAAAGATGGATTTAATGTTGCCACTGTAAATCAAGGTGCGGTATTAAAATATCATGGTTCGTTTGTGCCAACTTCTGGAATTACAGTCGCTGGAGGAGTCAAAATTTATGTAGAAAATAACCAGTATACGTTGGTTCTTGATGATTTTTCTATCTCAAATGGTCCCGATTTGAAAGTGTATTTGTCTAAAGCAGACACGCCCAATGATTTTGTTACTCTCGGAAATTTGACGGCTGCTACCGTATATTCCATTCCTCAAAATGTAGACGTGTCGACCTATTCTCATGTATTGATTCACTGCCAACAATACAATCATTTATATGCTATTGCTCAACTAATTCAAAATTAAGATGAAAAATATATTTTATCTATTATTATTCACATTTGTGGCTGAATTTGCAAATGCGCAAGGGTGTAGCGATGCAGGTATTTGTTCCATTGGGCATTCTTTTGAGGCTTCTGAAAAGGCCGCCAAAAACAATATTGAGGTGGCTGCCATTTATGGTAAAGGTGAAACTAATATTACTTATGTGTCGCCATACGTATCTTATACTCGAAAGTTTTCGGAGCATTTTTCATTAAATACTAAAGTAACCTTTTCGTCTGCAACTGGTGATTTTGGTACTCGAGCTACTTTTGGAGATGCTTTTTTAATCGGGAATTATACGTTTAAAGAAAAAAATAAAAACCAGTGGAGTACTATTTTTGGATGGAAATTTCCGTTTACCAGTGCCAACAAAAAAATAAATGGCTATTCACTTCCGTTGGATTATCAAGCCAGTTTGGGAACGTTCGATTTGTTTTTGGGAGCCAATTTTAAATACCATAAATGGGATTTTAATGCTGTTCTACAGCTTCCTGTTTTTAACAACAACAAAAACTCCTATTTCTCAGAATTTTCTGGAACAACTGATTTTCCAACCACGAATTTATTTCGACGTAAATCAGATGCATTAGTTCGTGCTACCTATTCTTTGAAAACAAAAAACAAAAAATTTACATTCAAACCCAATATTTTATTCATTTATCATTTAGGTGAAGATAGTTTTGAAACTATTTTTGGTCAACGTCAATCTATTGTTGGTTCTGATGGCTTAACAGTAAATGGGAACTTAATTTCTGCATACAATTTTAATAAAAGCAACAGTTTAGAATTGTCATTAGCAACTCCATTTGTAGTTAGAACGATACGTCCTGATGGATTAACACGTAGTGTTGTAGCGAGTTTGATTTATAAAATTGCATTTTAATTCACTTTTTTTACTCAAATGTAAAGTAGCAGACAAAACCATTTTTAAACCTGTTTTACATTTGCTTCATCAATAACAAAATCAAAAACATCATGAAAAAAATTGTTGTTATAATATTCGCATTTATTTCGATAACTGCTTATGCACAAACTGCTGCTAAAAGAGGATCAGCATTTAATTTAGAAAACAAAGTTGCCCTACAAGGGTATGATCCAGTGGCTTATTTTACTCAGAAAAAAGCGGTTAAAGGTAAGTCGGCAATTAATACAACCTATGAAGGTGTAATCTATCAATTTTCTACTCAAGCCAACAAGGATGCTTTTTTGAAAAGCCCTGCAAGCTATGAACCGCAATATGGAGGATGGTGTGCTTATGCGATGGGAAGTTCTGGTGAGAAAGTTGAAATTGATCCCGAAACTTTTAAAATTATTGAAGGCAAATTGTATCTATTTTACAATGCCTACTTTAATAATACCTTAAAATCTTGGAACAAAGATGAATCGAATTTGAAGAAAAAAGCCGATGCTAACTGGAAGAAATTTACAAACTAATTTAAAAATGATATTTATGAAAAGCCCAATTTTAACTTGGCTTGTTAAGTTAACGGCAGTAATAATTCTAATACAAACTTTGTTTTTTAAATTTACTGGAGCAGAAGAAAGTGTTTATATTTTTTCAAAGTTAGGAGTTGAGCCTTATGGAAGAATTGCTTCTGGTATAGTTGAACTTGTTGCTTCGGTTTTAATTTTAATTCCAAGAACGACATTACTTGGGGCATTACTTGGTTTTTTTACCATGCTTGGGGCACTTCTTTCGCACCTTTTAATTCTTGGAATTGTTGTTCAAAATGATGGTGGAACACTTTTTATTTTGGCATTAATAACTTTTTTATGTTGTGCCTTATTGATGTATCAAAATAAAAAAGAGATTTCGGGATTATTAAAATATAGATTTAAATAGAACTTTCTTATATTTAACATCGTATATAAGATTCAAACTAACTAATATGCTAACATCTTCAATTGCTAAAACATTAAACGAACTTTTCGATTTGTTATCACAACTTTCCAACGATGACTATACGCTTCCCTGTAAAGAATTAAGCAATTCAAGCATTGGGCAACATACGCGACATATTATTGAATTGTTTCAATGTTTGGAGAATCAATACCATTCGGGAGTAATTAATTACGACAATCGATTACGAGATTATACAATTCAAACAGATGTTTTTGTGGCTAAACAAGCTATAAATAGTATCTTATATACAATTGAAAAACCTAATAAATCACTTGCTTTGCAACAACAAATTGATGATGATAAGGTGTACATCGAAAGTAACTATTTTAGAGAATTATTGTATAATTTAGAGCATTGCATTCATCATCAAGCGTTGATTAAAGTTGCCTTACTAAAAATGCATCATCTGCAAATTGATGAAAATTTTGGTGTCGCTCGTTCCACAATCGAATACAGAAAACAATGTGCACAGTAAGTTTTGTTGCTTCTAATGGACAAACAATCATCACGTCTAATCGTGACGAAAAAGTAGTCCGAGAAAGCGCCATCGAACCTAAAAATTATTTCATTAATAATAAAAACATTATTTTTCCAAAAGACCCAAAAGCAGGTGGAACTTGGTTTGCAGTAAACGAAGACGGAACGGTACTAGTTTTACTCAACGGTGCTTCAGAAAAACATCAATTAAAATCCAATTATCGAAAAAGTCGGGGCTTGATTGTAATCGATTTGATTACTTCCAATTCGCCTATTTTAGAATGGGAAACTATAGAGTTAGAAGGTATTGAACCTTTTACGTTAGTGCTTTTTGAAGATAAAAAACTGTATCAATTGCGCTGGAATGAAATCACAAAAGAAACTGTAATTTTAGAAGCAACCCAAAGTCATATTTGGTCTTCAGCCACATTGTATGCCAATGAGATTCGCGAGAAAAGAGCCGATTGGTTTTATAATTATGTGAATTCTAATGCCAATCTTGTGCCAGAAGATTTGTTTCATTTTCATCGTTATACTGAAAATCAAAATCAAGAGCACGGATTGGTCATCAACAGAAATGATGTTTTAAAAACATTGAGCATCACTCAAGCTGTAATTGAAGATAATAAAGCAGCACTATTTTATACCGATTTGATTGCAGAAAGAGAATTTTCAAATGCGTTTATCACTCTTTAATTACTTTGGATGAAACTCTTTTTTCACAAACTTTTTCACTGGGAATATTGGCCATTTCAAGTAGTTTATGTGCCCATTTACTTTTTGTGGGCCTATTATGCTCTAAAAGCACGTTCCATTTTCTTTTTTAATTCGAGCAATCCAACTATGAAAAATGGCGGATTTATTATGGATAGTAAAAAAGAAATTTATGATTTGATTCCGCAACACTATTATCCTAAAACCCAGTTTGTAAAAGAGAACTGCGATTTTGAAACCATTACAACAGTACTCGGTAAATCGGAAATCAAATTTCCTTTTATAGCTAAGCCGGATATTGGTTTGCGTGGTTCAGCAGTAAAAAAAATCAGTAATTTGGAAGAGTTAAAAGCGTATCACAGCAAAGCCAATTTTGATTATTTAGTACAGGATTTAATTCCGTATGAACATGAAGTCGGAATTTTTTACGTTCGTTTTCCGCATGAAAAAAACGGTAGAATTACGGGAATAGTTTCCAAAGAATTTTTGATTGTGGAAGGAAATGGAATTTCAACTATTGAAGATTTAATTTGCCAAAACCCAAGGTTTGCCTTGCAATTAAATGTCTTAAAAATGGAATATGGGGAAGCATTGAAAGAAATTTTACCAAAAGGCGAAAAACGCAATTTAGTACCTTACGGAAATCATGCTCGTGGCGCCAAATTTATCGATGCCAGTCATTTAATATCAGATAAATTGACCAAGGTAATAGACGAAATGTGTTTACAAATAAACGAATTTTACTTTGGTAGAATGGATGTAATGTACCACAATTGGCAAGATTTAGAAGAAGGCAAAAACTTTCAAATAGTGGAGTTGAATGGCGCTGCAAGTGAACCTACCCATATTTATGATCCAAAACATTCCCTCTTTTTTGCATGGTCAACATTAGCGAAGCACATCACCTATATGTACAAAATTAGTGTGGCCAATCACAAGCGAGGATTTCCCTATCTTTCTCACAAAGAAGGCATGCGTCAATATCGATTGCATCTAGAACAAAGTGCTAAAATTGTTAATTTTTAATGCAAATCATAAAAAACATTTTTGTTGGTTTTCTTGTCAGTTTCATAGGTTCAATTCCTTTGGGATACCTCAATGTTGTAGGCTATGATATTTACAGAAATAGTGGTTTATATCCAACAATACATTATTTGCTAGGGGTTATAATAATTGAATTTTTTGTAATTTTTTGTACACTAGTTTTTGCCAAAAAACTAACTAGTAATTTGAAATTAATTCGATTTATTGAAGCTTTTTCTGTGATTTTTATGTTTGTTTTGGCTTATGTGTTTTTCTCTAGTGGCCATTCAGAACAGCTTAATAGCACTATTAGTTCTAATGTTTCACAACATTTTCTGTTAGCTGGAATTCTCTTGAGTAGCACTAACTTTATTCAAATTCCGTTTTGGTTGAGTTGGAATCTGTATTTGTTGAACGGAAATCATATAGAAGTTTCTAATTACAGAAAATATTTTTATGTCTTCGGAACAGTAACTGGAACTTTTTTCGGAATGTTAGTCCTGATTTTAAGTTTGAATTTCCTCACACTTCAAACCGATTTTTTGTCAAAATACCTCATGAGAATAATCATTCCACTGGTTTTTGTGGGATTGGGAATTCTTCAAGGAATTAAATTTTACAAGAAATATTCTAAATAAAATTCATTTCTCAACTTTTAGTATCTTTACGACAATAAAATTGAAAATGAAAAACGTTATTATCACCGGAACTTCTCGCGGAATAGGATTGGAGTTGGCTTTAGAATTTGCTCAAAAAGGGCATCAAGTGTTAGCCATTTCTAGAAAAATTCCAGAGCAGTTGTTAGGAAATCCAAAAATCACGTGCCTTTCTATTGACATGTCTGTTGAAGATGAAATGCATGAAATAGATAAATTCATAGCCGCAACGTGGAAAAAAGTTGACATTCTTATCCACAATGCTGGTTGCTTGTTGAACAAACCTTTTTCTCAAACGTCACAGTCTGATTTTGAACGGGTGTATAAAGTCAATGTTTTTGGGGTTGCCAATTTAACTCGCATATGCTTACCTTATATGAATAAGGGTAGTCATGTGGTTTCGATTAGTTCGATGGGTGGCATTCAAGGAAGTGTTAAATTTCCTGGTTTGGCTGCTTATAGTTCGAGTAAAGGTGCGTTAATCACACTTTCTGAATTGTTAGCAGAAGAATACCGTGAACAAGGAGTTGCCTTCAATGTTTTGGCTTTGGGTTCGGTGCAAACCGAAATGTTAGCTGAAGCTTTTCCAGGATATCAAGCTCCAATTTCGGCCAAAGAAATGGCCGATTATATTTATAATTTTGCACTAACCGGAAATACCTATTACAACGGAAGAGTGTTGCAAGTTTCATCAACTACGCCCTGATTTTGAGTGAAGTTTTAGCTAAATATTTGCCTGAACAAGCTGTGCAAATGTGCTTTGAATTGATCAAAAGCAACAGTGTGCATCTCAAAATCGTTAACGAACGGCAAACACGTCATGGGGATTATCGTAAAGGCCTTTCAGGCAAACATGAAATTACGGTCAATGCCAATTTAAACAAATACCGATTTTTGATTACTTTAGTTCATGAAATTTCGCACTTAGCGGCTTTCGAAAAATTTGGTAGGAATATTAAACCACATGGAGTCGAGTGGAAGATGACTTTTCAACGGTTGATGGTGCCGTTTATTCGACCCGAAATTTTTCCGCATTCGGTGTTGCCGTTGGTAGCCAATCATTTTAGAAACCCCACAGCAAGTAGTGATACCGATGCAAAATTGGCCTTTGCGCTAAAGCAGTTTGACGAGCGAAAACCCGATGTGTACTACATTCATGAAGTGCCTAGTGGGAGTTTGTTTAGAATAAAAAATGGCAGGGTTTTTCAAAAAAAAGGACTTCGAACCAAACGATACGAATGTGTTGAGGTGCAAACAGGTAGAACTTTTTTGTTTAATGCCAATGCCGAAGTAGAACTAATTCCAGGATAACATGAAAATTTTTAAAGCGTATTATTTATTATTGATTTCAGCATTGAGTTTGTTCGTATTGAGCACTTTTGTTTCAAAAGAAATTCGATACAATTTTAATATTTCCGACACGTATTATGTGATGTCGGGTTCCGATTTTTATAAGATGTTTGCTATTTTATCGTTAACATTAGGTTTGGTTTATTTTGTGTTGGATAAGTCGTTGGTGGCATTAAAACCGGTTTTTACCAAAGTTCATATTTTTGGCACCTTAGTTTTGATGTCTTCCATGATTTTTTTCACCTATAAAAGTAATCAAACATTGACTGTAGTTATCGGTCAAAATTTCTCAAAACCTATAAATTATGATTATTATGTAAGAATAAATCTGTTGTTGATTATTTTTCTGCAATTCTTCTTTTTAATAAATATATTTGTCGCACAGCTAAAGAATATAAGAAAGGTAGCTGCTAACTAGCTAGAACTCAAAAATGAATAAAAATTATTACGCAATATTAATGGCTGGTGGTGTTGGTTCACGATTTTGGCCAGTAAGTACAACCGATTTTCCTAAACAATTTCACGATATGTTGGGTTCGGGCGATACTTTGATACAAAAAACTTTTAGTCGGTTATCAAAATTGATTCCGGTTGAAAACATCTTGATTCTAACGAACGAACGCTATAACGGATTGGTTTTAGAGCAATTGCCGATGGTAAAACAAGCCCAAGTTTTGTTGGAGCCAGCGATGAGAAATACTGCACCATGTATTTTATATGCGTCTTTAAAAATTCAAAAAATGAATCCGGATGCCGTGATGGTTGTGGCACCTAGTGATCATTGGATTGAAGACGAAAATCAATTTGCATCTAATTTGCAGCAATGTTTTGATTTTTGTCAAAAAGAGGATGCCTTAATGACTTTGGGAATTCAACCCACGTTTCCAAACACAGGCTTTGGATATATTGAATTTGATAAATCAGATGAAAATCCGATAAAAAAAGTAAATCAATTTCGAGAAAAACCTGATTATGAAACGGCTAAATCGTTTTTAGAAGCTGGAAATTTTCTTTGGAATGGTGGTATATTTATATGGTCAGCTAAGTCGATTACTGCTGCATTTGAAAAATTTCAACCCCAAATGAATGTGTTGTTTCAAAAAGGATTAGAATCTTACAATACCCATTTAGAAAAACAATTTATTGATGAAAATTACCCAAATGCTGAAAACATTTCGATAGATTATGCCGTGATGGAAAATGCCAAAAACGTATATGTTTTACCGGCCACTTTTGATTGGAATGATTTAGGAACTTGGGGTTCATTACACGAAAAATTGGATAAAGACAATCAAAATAATGCTGTGGTAAATGCGACAGTTGTTCTTGAAAATGCCTCTAATAACATCATTAGATCGGAAGGAAAAAAAATTATTATTATTGATGGTTTAGATGATTTTATTATTGTTGACAAGGACAATGTCTTAATGATATATCCTAAAAGTAAAGAACAAGATATTAAGCGAATAACTGCAATGGTAGATAAGCTGTAAAAGGAAGGAGTCAATTAGACTCCTTTTTTTATTTTTTAACATAACTAATTCGTAAAAAGTGTATCTTTATAATATTGCAATTGTAAATTTAAACCTATGAAAAGCCAATTTAAGATGCGTATTAGCCTTATTTTCTTTTTATTTTTAGTACAATTTTCACAGGCACAATTAGCCAATTTTTCATTAACGGTAACAAAAACGGATGAATCTTGCACGGGTAATGGTTCATTGTCTTTTAGCGTTTCTGGAACAACTGCAGGTGCTACAATTACCTATAGTATTTATAAATTTCCAAATTTAACAACGCCAATTGCTGTTACAGTTGCGTCTAATTTTACGGGTTTAGCATCGGGTAATTATCGTGTGATTGCAACACAAACATTAGGTAATTTAAGTAATACACAACAACAAGATATTCAAATAATAGATACTCGTACGGTTGTCTCCTATCAATTATCAAGTCAAGCGGTTAGTTGTAATAATGGGAGCATAATTGTAAGTGTATTATCTGGGAATCCAGTAAGTTATGAAATTATTTCAGGACCGGTTATTGTGCCGCCTCAATCTTCCAATATTTTTCAAAATTTGCCTTCTGGCACTTACAATATCAGAGTCAATGATGGTTGTAATGAAGGTGTCGTGCAATCGTATACCTTAACTTTTTCAAATCCACCAAATCTAATTTTAGATTCTTTTCATACTAATTGTCAGTTTAATTCTTGTAATACGCTGTCTGGATATTTTAATATTACCTCTTTTTTTAACACCACCATTCGATATCCGTTAACGATTCAAACCACCGTTTTTCCTCCTGCGTCTGGGGCACCTACTGTATTGAATCAAACCCTAAATTCAGGAGATTCAACGACACAAGATGTTTTTTTAACACTGCCATTTTATTACAATCAATTGTATACATTTAATGTTCAGGTTACCGATGCTTGCGGAAATGTATACCATAGTGATGGCAATCAAATTATCAAACAGTTGAGTGTTAGTGCAGCATATACCTACAGTAATTGTCTTAAAGGAATTGATATTACAGCTTGTAATTTTATGCCGCCTTATACTGTAAATTTTGTATTTGCTCCCTCGGGATTTAATCCATCGGACTATAATGCCACTCATCCTGGGCCATTTACGAGTACTGCCAGCTATCTTTCTACGGCAACTAATAATTTGCCTGATGGAGTATACATTATTGAAATTACAGATGCTTGTGGGCATTCGGCACAAACACAAGTTGAGGTTGTACCGCCTGGGCCAAAATATCTTTTAATACCAAACCCAGATATTTGTAGTACTCAAATAATTGTCCAAATTTACTCTGACATTGTTTCAGCGATCATCACTTCGGCACCTGCAGCCCTAAATCATACCTTGCCTTATGATGTTTCTTTCAACATCAGCAATGGTATTTTTAATATGGCATTACCGGCTGGTACTTATGTTATTGAAGGTGCAGATGCTTGTGGTAATTTATATAATTTCACTATTGAAGTTCCGCCTAAAATAATAGATGTAACCGCTTTGGGAGTTAATGTTACTGGTTGTTCTGGTCCGAATGGAGCGATTAATATCACTGCTATTGGAGCTCAATTGGCTTCAATTAGTATCACTCAAGCCCCAGTTTCTTACAATCAAACGCTGCCTTATGATGCTTCTGCAAGTATAGATACAACTTATTATACTACTGCACACATCATGTATCTTCCAAGTGGGAATTACACGTTGAACATTACGGATAGTTGTGGGAATCATTATATTAAAACGGTTACGATTACTACTGTTATTTCACAAGCACCTTTAGTTTTTTATGAGAAGCAAGGATGCGGAGAAAATTTTGATTCTATTTCACTTTCAAGTCCAAATGGTGCTCTTCAAAGTGTTATTATTACTGCTGCTCCATTAAGCTTTCCATTTCCTTTGCCCTACAATGTTTCTTCAAATATTAATAGTGGAGGCTATTTTTATATGAACTCTTTGCCTGAAGGAACCTATGTTTTTTATTCTAAAGATGTTTGCAATGTAGAGCGAACAGAAACGTTACAATTGTTAGGTTATCATGTTGTCAATAATAACATTCAAGTCATTCCAAATTGTGGTTCTTTTAATTTAGATATGCATTTTCAGGATAATAATCCTTCACTTCATGGGTTTTGGTTGCAAAAGTATGATCCCATTTCAAATCAATGGGTGCATCCTTTTACCAATGTTCTATATCCTGCGAACTCGGTGCCGAATGCTTCTAATTCATATTCTTTAACCAACAATACAATAAATTACAATATAGCTGTTTTGGGGACTTTTAGAATAGTGATGCAATACGACTATTATTCCAATGGATCTTCAACTTTAACAACCTGTGTTGAACCAGTCAAAACGTTTGATTTTACAGGAGAATTAAAAATTATTTCGGCCTACCTATTGCCTTGTTCTAATGGGGTTTCCCAAGTGGTTATTACGGCCAATGGCACACCTCCATTACATTATAAAATCACTACCAAAGATGGTCTGCCTTTTTTTGTGGATAATTCAAATTCAAATGTTTTTTCGGGATTGCAACCTGGGATTTATAATTTTAGAGTGGAAGATTTTTGTGGAAATATTGTCAATCGTTTATTTGATATCACTTCTTTACCCGAACCAGCGATTACACCCAATAACTTGTGTAGTGGATTAAATGGATCACTATCGGTTCAACCTTTGGCTTTTTTAAATTATCAATGGTGGGAGGGAACCAATACAACAACCATTTTGAGTACCACCAATGTATTGTCGTTTAATCCATTTTCTAATACAACTTCACCAGGGACTTATTATGTGAGAATTTATTCTTCGGATGGAACTTCCTGTGTCGATAAAATTCTTTCGTATACTATTCCAGCAGTAAATGCTCCAAATGCAGGTTTGGATGGTAATTTGGTAATTTGTGGAGCTTCAGGAGGAATTAATTTATTTTCTTTATTAGTTGGTGCTTATGATACAGGAGGTGTGTGGCAAGAAACTACTTCCAGTGGTATGTTGTCGGGTAGTAGTTGGCTTCCAGTTGGTATTCCATTTGGAACGTATGTCTTTAAATATACCGTTTCAGGATTTTGTAATAGTACCGACGAATCTGTTGTGACCATTCAGTATAATTCCGCTACAGATACTCCTATAATTGCTGTTAATCCAACCTATTGTTCGGGAGAAACGATTCAATTTAACATTCAAAATTTTGCGAATGCAACCTATCAATGGAGTGGACCAAATAATTTTTCGTCGACGCTTCAAAATCCAACAATAGTAAATAGCACAGTGGGCGATTCTGGAACCTATACCATAACTGTGACAGTAAATGGATGTTTAGCATCAGCAACTGTTGATGTAATAGTGCATGCAGTTCCGAGTTATACGTATGAAGCCTCTTGTTTAGGCGGAGCGTATACCGTTTTAATCGTTCCGGTTGACGATTCGTTTAGTGCAAACTCAGCGACATATCAATGGACAGGGCCTAATGGTTTTACAAGTTCGCAAAATCCATTAATTTTAACCAACCAGCCTCGAGGCGATTATTCGGTAATTGTAACCAACACTGAAGGTTGTTCGATTCCTCAAACCATTAACATTGTAAATACTTTTTGTGATTTTCCAAATGTTATTACCCCAAATAATGATGGGAGTAATGATAGTTTTGATTTAACAGGATATGATGTAGCGGTATTTCAAGTTTATAACAGATGGGGTAGATTGGTTTATGAACAAAATAATTACACCAATCAATGGTATGGACAAAACAAAAATGAACAAATATTGCCCGATTCAACGTATTATTATTACTTGCAAATGCGATCTGGAGAAGAGAAACACGGTTGGGTTTTGATAACTGCCAAATAAAGTTTTATTCTTCTTTGTTCTGAGCTTTTCTGATTTTTTTGAAAAGATTAGAGGAATATACAAAGTCAACAATAGCTTCATTATCAGTTTTGAAGATTTCTTTTTTAGAACCTTCCCAAGCCAAAATACCTTCTTTTAAAAAGACTATCTTTTCGCCAATTTCCATAACCGAATTCATGTCGTGGGTATTGATTACGGTTGTAATGTTATATTCTTTTGTAATTTCCTGAATTAAATTGTCGATAACGATAGCTGTTTTTGGATCTAAACCTGAATTGGGTTCATCACAAAATAAATATTTCGGATTGTTCACAATGGCTCTAGCAATGGCAACACGTTTTTGCATTCCGCCAGATATTTCGGAAGGTTTTTTGTGGTTGGCATTGATTAAATTCACCCTTTCAATAACAATATTTACGCGTTCTCTTATTTCTTCTAGAGATTTGTTTGAAAACATTTTCAATGGGAACCCAATATTCTCTTCAACAGTCATGCTATCAAACAAGGCACTTCCTTGAAATACCATTCCAATTTCGGTACGTAAGGCACGTTTTTCATCGGCATCTAAGTCGGAATATATTCTGCCATCAAAAGAAATAGTTCCTGATTCAGGAGTAAAAATTCCCAACAACGATTTTAGTAATACCGTTTTACCCGAACCACTTTGTCCGATAATTAAATTGGTCTTTCCAGTTTCAAAAGTGGTGGTAATTCCTTTTAAAACTTTTGATTCGCCAAACGATTTTTCTACATTTTTAACTTCGATCATTAGGTTAAAAGTAATTGAGTTAGCACATAGTTTGAAAGGATAATGACCACACTGGTCCACACAAATGAAACGGTACTTGCTTTTCCAACTTCCAAAGCACCACCTTTCATATAATATCCATGAAAGGACGGAATTGTAGCCAGAAGGATTGCAAAGACTACTGTTTTTATAAAAGCATATTCAATGTGAAATGGAATAAATTCTGTTTGAAGACCCGTTATAAATTCATTGCTAGATACAAATCCGCCATATACTCCAGCAATCCATCCGCCTAAAATACCCAAAAACATGGCAATTCCGATAAGAAATGGATACAAAAGCGAAGCAATTATTTTGGGAAAAACAAGATAGTTTAAAGAGTTTACTCCCATCACTTCCAAGGCATCAATTTGCTCGGTAACACGCATGGTTCCTATGCTTGATGTAATAAAAGAACCCATTTTTCCAGCCATAATAATGGATATAAAGGTTGGTGCAAATTCTAATATAATGGATTGTCTTGTTGCAAAACCGATAAGCTCTTTAGGAATAAGAGGATTGGTTAGATTTAAAGCAGTTTGAATGGATACTACACCTCCAACAAAAAAGGATATGAATGCTACAATTCCAAGTGAATCGATGATTAAATCGTCAATTTCTTTGAAAATTAAGCCTTTCATCACCGACCATTTGGTTGGTTTATTAAAGACTTCTTTCAGCATTAGAAAATATTTTCCTATTTGCGATAAATAGCGAACAAGCATCATAGTTTTAAAATATGGTCAAAAATACTAAGAAGATATGAGTTATAGGTTATGCGTTAGCAGTTTTTAACTTAAAACAATTTTTCTTTCATTTTTTTTAAACGATACTTACGAATGAATTCGGCTTGTTCTTCGGTTACTAAAAGTGGTTTTTTTGCGCGTTTGGCTTTCCAAAAACCTTTAATATAATCGAAAAAAAGCAAGGGTTTTCGTTTCATCATAGCCAATTTGGCTGAGGCAATGGCTGTTATTAAGAATCCGTAACCCAAGGAGTAAAAGGCTTCGCCTTGTTTGTATCGGGCGGTTTTGTTGTAGTTTGCGCCAGTTGGTTTTAAATGTTTTACTTTTAAAGTAGCATCCGTAACTACTTTCCAATGGTAGAATTTACAAAGTAATTCGTCAACAGTATCCCAACCCATGGCTGGTTTTAAACCACCAATTTGTTTGAAAGTTTTTTTTCGATAAGCTTTAAAAGCACCTCGAATGTGGTCTTTATCGGTAAGGTTTTCTAAAATGAAAGTACCTTCTTTTTCAATGTAGGCAAAACCTCCAACCATTCCAATGGCATCATCCGATTTGAAATGCTTAATGATAGTTTCAAAATAATGGTTTGGGAATATTAAATCGGCATCTGCTTTTACCATAATATCATAATTTTCATCTAAAGTTTCTAAGCCTTTTTGAAATGCTTGAATGACTTTGCTTCCCGGTAAATGAATAGCATCAGAAGTTTTGTTGACCAAGGTTATGAAAGGAAATTTTGACACAAATGAAGTTACAATTTCAACAGTTTTGTCGGTAGAATTATCATTCACAACTACAATTTTTTTGGGTAAAACGGTTTGTTCTACCAATGATTGTAAGGTTAAAGCAATAAAAGCTTCTTCGTTGTGAGTTGGAATAACAATGTAATAATGCATTAAGTGTAGTTTTGATTTTGTAAAATTAGGAAAACAATAAAACTAAAAAGGGATTTCCGTTAAGAAATCCCTTTTTAATATAAAATAAGTTAGGTTGAATTAGTCTGCATTTGCTAATTCAGTCTTTTTTTCAGTTGAAATGCTTTCCGTTTTTTTCTTAGTAAAAGCTTCAATACTATCATAAACCACAGGGATAATTTCTTTTCCTGATTTATCGATGAATCCTAATTTGTCTTTTTTGTCTTTAACTAATGCCCAGTTTCTTCTAATTCCGTCAAATTTTTCAATACTTGCATATTTCAATGGAACAATAATATTTCCATCTGTGGTAATAAATCCAGTTAATCCTTGAGATTCAACAGAAGCCCAATCTTTAGTATATTCACCAAATTTTCCAATTTTGTCATAAACTGGAGGAACTACTTCTTTTCCAGCTTCGTTGATAAATCCAAACTTTCCGTCTTTTTTTACTAGTGCCCAACCTTGGTTGTATTCGTTGTAATCACTAATTGATTCGTATTTTGGTTCTACAACAATTTTACCATTTTTGTCTACAAATCCGTACAAGTTATTCAATTCAACTTTAGCCCAATTGGCGTGTGCTTTATCAAAGTCTTCAATAAAATTATATTTTGGCGGAATTACTTCAATTCCTGATTCATTAATAAGTCCAAATCGTTCATCAGATTTAACGATAAATAATTTTTGACCAAAAGAACAAGTAACTAAAAATAGCATGCTGATTGAGAAAATTTTTTTCATGTTTAATAGGTTTTTAGGGGTTTTATTTTTTTATTGTTTTTAACGAGACAAACATAGAAATAAAAATCGATTAAGTGTTAAAAAAACAGGTCAAAATGCATTAATTTGTTAAAATTAACATATTTTATAAAACAAAACTTACAAAAAAAATACCTAAAAGTAAGAAAAAGATTAACTTATTGTTTTTGTGTCAAAAAAAAATCATCCGAAGATGATTTGTAAAATTAATTTTTTGCTTTTTCTGCATAAACGATATAATATCGTGGAGTGAAATAACGTAATAAAGGTCTGAATCCGATTTTTTTAACGGGATGGGTGAATTTCTCTTTAGCGGTTATTTTCCATCCTGTTTTTTCTAACAACCAATCCAATTGCCAATCTTCAAATTCGTGATAATGACGGTCCCACATATCAGTTTTACTTCTGTAAGCCGGTGAAAACCACAACCGTAACGGAATTGAAATTAACAGTTTATCACATTTTACATTTTGCAATACCGTATAAGGGTTCAATAAGTGCTCAAATATTTCAAAGGCTGTAAAGACAGTATACGATTCGTTTTGTAAAGCCGTTTGGTCGTTGTCTAGGTCTTCACCTTTTGTGTTTTTGACAGTATATCCATTTTCTTCCATAATTTTGGAAAACGGATTTGGGACTCCTAAATCAAAAATTGTTTCAGAAGTGGTAATGTGTTTTTGTAAAAATTCTAACGTATGTTTGAATCGCTTATTTGGAAATGTTTTTTCGTACATTTTATGGAGTTGCAAAGTTATAAAGTTGCAAATTTACAAAGTTTATTACATTTTGTATACAATAGCATTGATATTCATACCTGCACCAACTGAAGCGAATAAGATAATATCTCCTTTATGGATTTCTTGATTTTCGATTTGCCCTTTAATAAGTGAATCATACAATGTTGGAACGGTAGCCACACTCGAATTTCCTAATTTATGAATGCTCATTGGCATAATTCCATCTGGAGGCGTTTGACCATATAATTTGTAAAAACGTTGAATGATGGCTTCATCCATTTTTTCATTGGCTTGATGAATGAGTATTTTTTTAACTTGACCAATTTCAATTCCGGTATGGTCTAAGCATTCTTTCATCGCTTTTGGGACATTGCTTAAAGCAAATTCGTAAATTTTTCTACCATACATTTTGATGTAACGCACATTTGGATCGTGATCTTTATTAAATGAGTTTCCAAAAAATAAATAATGTGCTTCGTCATAGGCGTAAGTTGCCGATTCATGAGCCAGGATTCCTTCATTTTCTCCGGCTAGGGCTTCAATTATTGTAGCACCTGCACCATCAGAATAAATCATTGAATCTCTATCGTGAGGATCAACTACTCGAGATAAGGTTTCTGCTCCAATGACTAAACATTTTTTAGCCATTCCAGCTTTAATAAATGCTGTAGCTTGAATAACACCTTCAACCCAACCCGGACAACCAAAAAGCATATCGTAAGCAACACATTTGGGGTTTTTAATTCGCAAGTCGTGCTTTACTCTTGTAGCTAAACTAGGCAATAAATCGGCTTGAATAGCGCCTTTTTTTACATTTCCAAAATTATGTGCAAAGATGATGTAATCTAGTGTTTCTGGGTCAATTTTGGCATCTTCAATGGCTTTTTGAGCAGCCTTAACCGCAATATCGGAAGTCAATAAGTCATCAGTAACATAACGACGTTCTTCAATTCCAGTAATGCCTTTGAATTTTTGTGTAATCACTTCATTTGGTTGAGCAAATGGAGTGCCATCTTCATTTAAGAATATATGATTAGAAAAGTCTTGGTTAGAAACTGTTTCGGTAGGGATATAGCTTCCCGATCCGGTTATTTTTATGTTCATTTTGAATAAATTACATGACGAATTTATTAATAATAATTTTATTATTTCTGAATCACATTGACAAATAGTTTTTTATTATCAAATGTTTAAAAAAAGGTTATTTTAATTGTTGATGTGGTAATTATTCCTCTTTTTGTTGGGCAATTTTAATTTGCATGATGGTCGATAAGTTGTGTGCCATATTTTTCATTCGCTCACAATTAAATCCTTCAAAATTTTCGTTTATAGCGGCTTCAAAATGAGCTAGCCAAATTTCAAACAACTCTTTAGATAAATAAGATTTCATATTGACATCCAAATGTATCTGTGTCAAATTATTAAAATATCCACCGGTTCCAAAAATAGCTTGAGACCAAAAAGTGACCAAAATAGGTAAGTGTTCTTCTAATTTTATTTTAACCACATCAGTAAAAATGTAACTAATTTTGTCGTCGGCTAGAAGCTTTTGGTAGAATTTATCTACTATTAAATATAAATCGTCTTGATTTTGAACGTCATTCATTTCTTGAAAAATTAAAATACAAAGGTACTTCTTTACAAATTTATTAATCTGATTAATATCATTTTTTGAAATTAAAAAAGGTTTCAAATTTTCACTTGAAACCTTTTTTTTGATTATATATTGTAGCTGCTTTAAAAATTACATGTATGCTTCAATTGGCGCACAACTACATACTAAATTTCTATCACCATAGGCTTCGTCAACGCGTCGTACGGTTGGCCAGAATTTATTTTCAGAAATGTAATCTAAAGGAAAAGCCGCTTGTTCTCTAGTGTAAGGATACGTCCAGCTATCGTTCGTTACCATAGCCAAAGTATGAGGTGCATTTCTTAAAATATTGTCTACATCTTCTTTGGTAGAAGAAGCAATTTCTTTACGAATGGAAATCATAGCGTCACAAAAACGATCCAATTCTGCTAAATCTTCAGATTCTGTTGGTTCAATCATTAACGTTCCTGCTACAGGAAAAGATACTGTTGGCGCATGGAAACCATAATCCATTAATCGCTTAGCAATATCAGTAACTTTAATGCCATGTTCTTCAAATGCTCTACAATCTAAAATCATTTCGTGTGCGGCACGTCCCATTTCTCCTGAATATAAAATTGGATAATGTTCTTCCAAACGCGCTTTCATGTAATTAGCATTCAAAATAGCGTATTTAGTAGCATTAGTAACACCTTCTGAACCTAGCATTGTGATGTAACCATAGGATATCAAACAAACCAAAGCTGAACCATAAGGTGCCGCAGAAATTGCGGTAATGGCTTGATTACCACCGGTTGGAATAATAGGATTAGTTGGTAAAAACGGCACTAGTTTTTCGTTTACACAAATTGGTCCAACACCAGGTCCACCACCACCGTGAGGAATAGCAAAGGTTTTATGTAAATTCAAGTGACAAACATCGGCTCCAATGGTAGCCGGATTAGTCAATCCCACTTGTGCATTCATGTTGGCACCATCCATATATACTAATCCGCCATTTTCATGAATTAGCTGCGTGATTTCGCAAATCGCACTTTCAAAAACACCATGAGTTGATGGGTATGTTACCATCAAACACGATAGATTAGCAGCATGTTCAATAGCTTTAGCTCTTAAATCTTCTACATCAATGTTACCGTTTTCCATGGTTTTGGTAACAATAATTTGCATACCCGCCATAGCTGCAGAAGCTGGATTGGTTCCGTGAGCTGAGGCCGGAATCAAGCATACATTTCTGTGGTGATCGCCACGTGATAAATGATAAGCGCGAATGGTCATCAAACCTGCATATTCACCTTGTGCACCTGAATTAGGTTGTAGTGTAGTGCCAGCAAAACCAGTTACAACGTTTAATTGTTGTTCTAATTTTTTAAGCATTATTTGATATCCTTCTGCTTGCTCTACAGGAGCAAAAGGGTGGATGCTGTTCCAATTTGCCATTGATAAAGGCAACATTTCGGCTGCGGCATTCAATTTCATAGTACAAGAACCTAACGAAATCATCGAATGATTTAACGATAAATCTTTGCGTTCTAATTTTTTGATGTAACGCATCAATTGACTTTCAGAATGATGATTGTTGAAAACGTCGTGTGTCAAAAAAGTTGAGGTTCTTTCTAAAGAAGTAGGCAAGTTATTGTTGGTATTCAATTCAGAAATAGTAAAAGAGTCTTTTCCTGTAGCTTCTGCAAAAATCGCAACAATTTGATTCAAATCATTCAATGAAGTTGTTTCGTTTAACGAAATTGAGATTGTTTCTTCATCAATATAAAAGAAGTTTACTTCGTGTTTCTCAGCAATAGTTTTCACTTTAGCGGCATCTGCTTTAACAGCAATAGTATCAAAGAACGAAGTGTTTATGTTGTAAACGCCCAATTTGTTTAAGGCATCTGCCAAAGTAACCGCCGAGGCATGAACTTTATTGGCGATATATTTCAATCCTTTTGGACCGTGATATACTGCATACATTCCAGCCATAACAGCTAATAAAACTTGAGCTGTACAAATATTAGATGTCGCTTTTTCACGTTTGATGTGTTGCTCACGAGTTTGCAATGCCATTCGTAAAGCTCTGTTGCCGTTGGTGTCAATGGTAACTCCAATGATTCTTCCTGGCATCGAGCGTTTGAATTCTTCTTTAGTAGCAAAAAAAGCGGCATGTGGTCCACCATAACCCATCGGAATACCGAAACGTTGTGAAGTTCCTACTACCACATCGGCACCCATTTCTCCTGGAGGCGTTAATTTTACCAAGGATAAAATGTCGGCCGCAACGGCTACTTTAATTTCATTTGCTTTGGCTTTTGCAATAAATCCAGCGTAATCGTTTACCTGTCCGAATTTACCAGGATATTGTAAAATTGCTCCAAAAAACTCTGTTGAGAAATCAAAGTTTTCGTGATTTCCAATTACTAATTCAACCCCAATAGGCGTAGAACGAGTTTGTAAAACAGAAAGAGTTTGAGGTAATATTTCTTCCGAAACGAAGAATTTATTTACGTTATTTTTCTTTTGATCACGAGAACGAACATCGAATAACAGTGCCATGGCTTCGGCAGCTGCAGTTCCTTCATCTAGCAATGAAGCATTAGCGATTTCCATCCCGGTTAGTTCGATAACGGTGGTTTGGTAATTCAAAATAGCTTCCAAACGGCCTTGAGCAATTTCGGCTTGATAGGGTGTATATGCGGTATACCAACCTGGATTTTCAAAAATATTTCTTTGAATAACCGCCGGAACAATTGCTGGATGATAACCCAATCCGATGTAGGATTTGAATACTTTGTTTTTCTTTCCTAATTCTTGAATGTGTGATAAATACTCGTATTCGGTCATTGGAGCGTCCAATTCCAACTCTTTTTTGAGACGGATATTATCGGGCACAGTTTCATAAATTAACTGGTCAAGACTTTCAACTCCAACGGTTTTAAACATATGTTGTAGGTCGTTCTCACGTGGACCTATGTGGCGTAATGCAAATGCGTCTGTTCTCATTTGATGATAATAAATATAAAGTTTGTGTGTGTTGTTTTGAATCTAAATCGAGTTCAGATTAAAGCATACAAAAGTAATTATTAAACTTCTATTTTTAAGTTAAACAAGACGTAATATTTTGAGAATTTGTTAACCAAAAACGAGTCTTATTAACAGAATGATTAGTTTTGTAGGATGTTATTTTTAAAGAAACTTCTCGATTTTTATATCAATTCAAGCATTCATGTTGCTTTGGGAGTATTTTCGTTGGTAAAAATGACTCAAATGCTGTTTCATATTTATGACGATGAATGTACGGTTTGGTTTGCTTTTTTTGGCACTATTGTAGGGTATAATTTTGTGAAATACGATGCTTTGGCTCGAGACCAAAAAAGGGCTATGCGAAACCAGTTGAAAGCCATTACGGTAGTTAGTTTTTTATCTTTAATGGCTACAGGCTATTATTTTTTTCAGCTTCAAAGAACTACTCAAATAATTGGTATTGTGTTTCTGGCTATTACCTTGTTATATACTTTGCCGTTCTTTCCCAATCGAAAAAATGCTAGAAATTGGGCCGGAATTAAGATTTATATTGTAGCATTATGTTGGGTAGGCGTAACGCTTTTTTTACCCATAATTAATAATGGATTGCCTTTAGATAGTGTTGTTTTTCTGGTGGCGTTACAGCGATTTATTTTAATTTTTGTCCTGATTTTAATTTTTGAAATAATCGATTTGCCTCTAGATGATCCTCATTTAAAAACAGTTCCGCAACAAATTGGTGTTTTTAAAACGAAACTGATTGGAATTTTTCTACTGATTTTATTCGTGGGATTGGAGTTTTTTTCAAGTAATTTTAGTTTTCAAATTGTGGGACTAAAATCGGTGTTAGCGGTTACGACATTATTTTTTTTAGTATTTTCAAATGAAAAACGATCACGTTATTATACTGCTTTTTGGGTCGAAAGTATACTAATATTCTGGTGGGTGTTAGTTGCAATGGTACAAAACACCTGACAGATTTTAAGCACCTGTCAGGTATAGTGTTCTATGCGTTTACTACTATTTTTTCTTCTGTTTTATGTTCACTTGCTTTTCGTTTTCCTCGAAAGAAAAAGTATAAGTTCAAAAACAACATGATTCCTAAGTAGATGGTAAATCCACCAATTTTGTAACTCAATTTTTCTATTAATAATTGGTAACTGTCTTGGTTCATATTCATTTCAAGAATCATTAAGGCAAATCCTAAATTGAGTAGGTAAAATCCGGTTTCGAATAATTTGTTGGTTGCAGTTGCAATTTCTTCGCGACCTTTAAAAATATCTAACATATATACTTTGCTGTTTTTGAAAAGTGTTCCAGAAACATAATAGGTTAAGAATAAAGCAACAGGTAAATAAATGGCATAACCGATTAAAATTTTTGTAGTTTCCATAATAAATGTATTTAAATTAATTTTTTGATGTATTTCGAAATAATGATAATATTGAAGTAGTGCATCAGGGCAATAGTGACAATGATGACTGCCGATTTGTAGGCGATAATCTCAATGAGTTGATGAAAGAATAGAATTTTTTCCCAAGAAATTAAGGTCATCGCACAATAACCAAGATTCAATAAATAATAACCAACTAACAATATTTGATTGGTTTTATGGCACAAATCTTCGTGATTTGGGAGTAGTTCGGAAACGAATATGTTGCCGTTATGGTAACATATTTTGCCAACGTTCATTATGATGATTGTGGTTATCAATAAATAAATTGTGTAACCAATGATGTTGAGGTTCATGACTAAAATAGATTGTAATGTTCTATTAAGTTGTAAGCAAAAAGGAGTGTATTCACCACTGCAAAAAGCACAAACAACGTATTCATAAAATAACTTCCTACTTTAAATAAGGTTCTTTTCGGAATATCATACATCGGATAATACGCTATTTGTGTGGCGACTTTCCCAACCCAATACGTTGCTATTAATCCGGTTAATGCTACTCATAAAGCAGAATGTTCTTGAAGTTCGTTAGTAAAAAGTATCGCAATCAATCCAAATGAAAAGTTCAGTCCTTGAATGTATCTTCCATAGGTTTTGGCAATTTCTTGATTTAAGGGTTTGAGTTGCTTCACATCATTGTACCAATCAAAAACCTGATGACGGATATAAGGATAAATCAGCGCCGTAAAAATTTGACCCACACCACTTGTGATGATGAGCCAGTTGGGTACCGTTGTCATCATAATTGATTTTTATTAAAGTGAATGATATAACTTAAGAATACAATTAGAAAAAACGGAATAGCAAACCACCAGCTAAATCCTTCTTGATCCCAAATCAAAAAGAAAAGTGCGACTAATCCGAAATAGGTATAGATCAATTTGCTTTTTGGAAATACAAAAAAGTATATCACGGCAGCCAAAACTTGCAACGCTCCAGTAATTGCCAAACCATATGGGCCAAGGATTAAAAATACTAAGGCTATAATATTAATGACTTTTGAAATGGTAAATAGTGTTTTCATAATTATTATTTGTTTTAAACTTTCAGAAAAAAATGAAAGTTCGAATTAAAATTTTTTATTTCTTCATAAATTTAACAAGAAGTTGCGCCAACCAATTGTCTTTGTATTCGGTGATTTTATCTAAAACATTGTCGGCTTGCAACACAAAATCATACAGTTTAGTAGTTTGATTCACAAAATGACGTTCTTCTGCAGTAGCATCAGCCTCAATAGACGAAACTTCTTTCAATACTTTCAAGGCAGGCTTGATTTCACGTTTGCTACGCTCTTTAGAGATTTTCACGGCCAATTCGTCTAAATCTTTTTCAGCAGTAAAAAATTCGCGTCGTTCACCTGCTTTGTATTCTTTATACACAATGCCCCAATCCATTAGGGCTCTCAAATTCATAGAAGCATTTCCACGTGAAATTTGCAATTCTTCCATAATATCTTCCATAGAAACTGGCTCGTGCGACACCATCAACAGCGCGTGAATCTGAGCCATTGTTTTGTTAATGCCCCATTGACTGCCCAAGGCACCCCAGGTTTGAACGAACTTATTTTTTGCTTCTCTGAATTCCATAGGACAAATGTACAACAAAGTTTTTAAACTTTCAAAAAAAAATGAAACTTTGTTTGTAAGGCATAATTTTTATAAATAAGAAATTTAAGCAACACCAATTTATCTGTGTAATTTGTGAAATCTGTGTTTGATTTTTTTTGGCGTTTCCTTTCAGGTCGGGCTTTCCGCTGCAAGTCCTCACGGCGTCGTTCCTCCTTGTTGTGGGCTTTTCGCTGCAATCCCTAACGCAGATTTCATTCATAGGAGATTTTGAAGTAATCCAACAAAAAATCCGTCATACAAATTGCTTGTAAAACGGATCTTTTGAGGAATAAATTTGCGCTCTTTTTTTATTGTAACTCTGTAATACCGGTTACTTTCAATGTTTTTTTATCAATAGTCACCATTATGTTAGACCATGTCCAAAATTCAGAATACTCAAAAACATCTACAGCTCTTGGTTTGTTGAATTCATCCTCTAACATTTTTTTGGTCATACCAATTAGTATTTTTCCATTAAAAATAGCTTCACCATTAACTTTTCCGTATTTTTTAATTAATGCAGCTTTTCTTTCACCAGTTTGTTGATCTTTCTGTTCTTTAGTTTTGTATTTGTCATCAAAAAGATTGTTTAAATTTATGGTAGGGAAGTACTTATCTTTAATTTTTTTAGGCATGTTGTAGAAAAAATTATCTTCAAAATAGTTGCCCACTCTAAAATTATAAGAAGCAAAAGCTTCATTCAAAGTAGAATAATTCTCATAGGTAAAGAAATGAACTTTATGAGGTTTATCATATTCAGCCAATAATTTTTTTATCGATTGTCTTGCTTCAAATGCTTGATCTTCAGTAAGGCCTAATGCATTAACATCAGTATCTCTCAATACTTTAACTAATTTTTGTGTTTCGGTTTGGTTGAAATAAAGTCTATCAATTACCGTTTTTATAGTTCTAATATCATCCGGTTTAATGTCGTTTTCGGTCTTAAATTTTTCTAATTTTTCTAACGATTCTTTATAAGCAACCGCTGCATTAGTATAATCACCTTTCCATAAATAATAGTTTGTTTTTACAAAATAACAAGTAGCAACTTCATAATAACTTCTATTCATATAATCCATATTTTTGAATGAATTATTGACATAAGTAATGATAATGTTGAATTTATAATCGTCAAAATTTGGATCAAAACAAAACGTAGCTAATTGTTGTACATCCTTATTAAACCAATAGCTGTCTGGATTGGAAACTCCTTTGTCTCTTAAATAGTCTAATGCTTCCGAGAATTTTTCTGCTTTAATTAATTTGTTATACTTACTGTCACTAATCTTTGTTTGTGCATTAAGATTAAAACTAAAGAGTACAAGTAATAATAGTGTAAAAAGTTTACTGATTTTCATTTTTGTCTTTGTTTAAATTTTGGCAAACATACTATATTTTTAATTTAAACCCAGCAGAAAAATACTTTTGAAAATAGTTTCTGCTGGGTTGTAAACTTCTTTTTTGTGATGATTATAGTAATCCAGCGCGTTTCAATAACGCGTCAGCATTGGGTTCTTGACCTCTAAATCGTTTATACAATTCCATAGGTAATTCGGTGCCACCTTTGGAAAGTACGTTGTCTTTAAATTTGGTTGCCACTTCTGTATTGAAAATGCCTTTTTCTTGGAAATACGCAAAGGCATCGGCATCCAAAACCTCGGCCCATTTATAGCTGTAATATCCCGAAGAATATCCGCCCTGAAAAATATGAGAAAACGAGGTACTCATACAATTTTCAGCCACATCGGGATATAAATTAGTGTTTTCCATTGCCTTTTTTTCAAACGCTTTTACGTTTTCAATTGTTTGTGGTTTGGCATGATACGTCATGTCTAAAATTCCGAAACTCAATTGACGTAAAGTCGCCATTCCTTCTAAGAAACTTGCACTTTCCTTTATTTTGTCGACGTATTGTTGCGGAATGACTTCACCTGTTTCATAATGTTTTGCAAACAAGGCTAAGGCTTCGGGCTCGTAGCACCAGTTTTCCATCACCTGACTTGGTAGTTCCACAAAATCCCAATACACCGAAGTTCCCGACAAACTCGGATAGGTAGTGTTGGCCAACATGCCGTGTAGTGCGTGACCAAATTCGTGAAACAAAGTGGTTACTTCGTTAAAAGTCAATAATGATGGTTTCGTTTCGGTAGGAGGTGTAAAATTACACACAATAGAAACGTGTGGTCGTTCGTTTATGCCATCCTTGCTGTATTGTGGTTTGTATGATGTCATCCAAGCGCCGTTTCGTTTTCCTTTTCTTGGAAAAAAATCGGAGTAGAAAACAGCAACCAGTTGGTTTTCAAAATCCAATACTTCAAAGGTTTGTACATCGTCGTGGTATTTATCAATGTCAAAAACTTCTTTGAACGTGATTCCGAATAGTTTTTCGGCAACGGTAAACGCACCATGCAATACGTTTTCTAATTTGAAATAAGGTTTCAATAATTCGTCGTCCAAATTGAATAATTTTTGTTTCAATTTTTCAGAATAATACGAACCGTCCCATTTTTCCAATTGATCGATGCCGTCGAGTTCTTTGGCGAAAGCGGTCAATTGGGCAAATTCTTTTTCAGCTGCTGGTTTGGCTTTAACCAACAAATCATTCAAAAACGATTGCACTTTTTCAGGATTTTGAGCCATTCGTTCCTCCAAAACAAAATCAGAATGTGATTTGTATCCTAATAAATTAGCACGTTTATGACGTAACTCCACAATTCTTTTTACATTTTCTTGATTGTCGAATTCGTTGTTTTGAAACGCTTTTTTTCCGGCTGCGATGGCGATTTCTTTGCGCAATTCTCGATGATCGACATACGTCACAAAAGGTAAATAACTCGGAAAATCCAGTGTAAAAACCCAACCTTCCAAATTTTTTGATTTTGCCAAACTTGCTGCCATTTCTTTAGCACCATCCGGCAAACCGTTTAAATCAGCTTCGTTGGTAATATGCAATTGATAGTTATTGGTTTCGGCCAAAACATTTTCGCCATAGGTCAATTTTAATTTGGCCAATTCGGTGTCTATTTCTCGCAATTTTAATTTGTCTTCTTCCGAAAGTAGTGCACCATTTCTAGAAAAGCCTTTGAATTTTTTATCCAATAAAGTGGCTTGTTCGGGAGTTAAATCTAAAGTATCTTTTTGATCGTAAACGGCTTTTACTCGTTTGAACAAGTCTTCGTTTAGCGAAATGTCATTTCCAAATGCGGTTAAAAGTGGTGAGACTTCTTGAGCAATTTTTTGCATTTCATCACAGGTTTCTGCCGAATTTAAGTTGAAGAAAATGGATGATAATCGATCCAATGGTTCACCCGAATAGTCTAAAGCAACAATAGTGTTTTCAAAAGTTGGAGCATCAGAATTTGTAATTATAGCATCAATTTCGGCTTTGGCGCTTGCGATATTTTCAATAAAAGCAGGCTTGTAATCGTCCAATTTGATTTGCGAAAAAGGCGCAGTATTGTATTTGGTATGGAATGTTGATGTAAGTGTTTTCATTTTTATAGTACGATTAACCCTGTCGGAGTTTAAAACTCTGACAGGGTTTTATTAATTAAATAATTTTATTTTTTCAATTCATTAGAAGCTTTGTTGACTGCTTCTTTCAAGCTTTCTTTATAGAAAATGATTTTGTCGAGCACACATTTGTCTTGGCTTCCTATGATTTGTGCGGCCAGAATTCCGGCATTTTTAGCACCGTTTAGCGCTACCGTTGCGACTGGAACGCCACCAGGCATTTGAAGAATCGACAAAACCGAATCCCAACCGTCAATAGAATTACTCGATTTTACCGGAACACCAATCACGGGCAACGGCGACATCGACGCTACCATTCCCGGTAAATGTGCCGCACCACCAGCACCAGCAATAATCACTGAAATACCGCGAGTGTGTGCATTTTTGCTGAAATCAAACAATTTTTCGGGCGTTCTATGTGCCGAAACAATATCCACCTCGGTTTCGATGTCAAATCCTTTTAAGATGTCGATGGCTTCTTGCATTACAGGCATATCCGAAATGCTTCCCATTATTATGGCTACTTTGCTCATGTTGTATTTTTTTTGAACACAGACTAGCACAAATTAAATCTGTGTAAATCTGTGCAATTTGTGTTTAATTTATGTCACTAATTACTCGAATACTATTCTTAACTTCTTCTGCAATTTTCCGTGCTTCAAGCATATTTTCATTTACAATTGTAACGTGTCCCATTTTTCGAAACGGTCGTGTTTCGCGTTTGCCATAGATATGTGGCGTTACCCCATCTATCGCCATAATTTTTTCGATGTTTTCATAGATCACTTGACCTGAAAAACCTTCTTCGCCGACCAAATTTACCATAATTCCAGCTACTTTGCTAGCGGTAGTTCCCAAAGGTAAATTTAAAATGGCACGCAAATGATTTTCAAATTGCGAGGTATAACTTGCTTCAATTGAATAATGTCCCGAATTGTGTGGACGCGGTGCGACTTCATTGACTAAAATTTCATCGTTTTCGGTTTGAAACATTTCGACTGCCAATAAACCAACGTGATGGAATGCTTCAGAAACTTTTAAGGCAATTTCGGTTGCTTTTTGAGCCACTTTTTCATCAATACGAGCCGGACAAATTACATATTCTACTTGGTTGGCCTCGGGATGAAATTCCATTTCGACTACTGGGTAGGTTTTGACTTCGCCAGAAACCGAGCGAACCACAATTACCGCTAACTCATTTTTAAACGGAATCATTTCTTCAATCAAACAAGCTGTATCGGGTAAGTTTTCAATATCCGCAACTGATTTTAAAATTTTCACGCCGTATCCATCGTAACCAAATTTATCTTGTTTCCAAACGCAAGGAAAAATTATATCTCCTTGTGATGCTTCAATGACTAAACTTTTCAAATCATCAAAAAATTTAGCATTTGCAACGGGAATATTATGGTTGATATAGATTGATTTTTGTTTTATTTTACTCTGAATCAGTCGCAAGGTTTTGGGTGATGGATAAATGGATAATCCTTCTGCTTCTAATTTATCCAGAGCGTCTAAATTTACATTTTCAATTTCGATGGTAAGTACATCTACTTTTTTTCCAAATTGATAAATGGCATCAAAATCCATCAAATCACCAATGAAAAATTCAGTAGCTCCAAATTGGCATGGTGCTGCTGGGCTTGGGTCAATTATATAGGTTTGAATATCGAATTTTCGAGTTTCAGCCAACAGCATTTTGCCCAATTGACCGCCACCGAGAATTCCCAGTTTAAAATCGGAAGAAAAATAATTCATTTTTTTGTTGTAGTTGTGTTTGCGCAAAGATAAACATTTGAAAATTATTTTAACCGCTTCAAAATATCTTTCACAGCAAAACGATAACCTGGTGTTTGATTGCTAAAATCTCTAGAAAGGATTGCTTTTAATTCGTCGTTTACCCACTCGTGTTTCTTTCCAAGTAGGTATAAAGCGCGCATTGAATAGGCTGCTGTTGCCGCTAAATCGGTATCAATTAATCGATCTAAGCAGGTTTCAATGATTTTTTCTTCTTGAAATTCGGTTAACAATATTTTTTTGCTTTGGGTTAGAAACAAACAAATTTTAGAAGTGGGGCGAAGCGCTGGATCAATTTTAAAATTCGGTAAAGTTTTACAAAAAGCGTCTACAAATGGTACAAACATCTCCATGCGTTCTTCACAAATTAATTCTAAAATCCAACAGGCCTTATGATGGTTTTTATCTTTGGGATTGAAGGCAATTTCGGTTAAATCGGATAAATAGCTTGGATTAGAGAAGACAAAATTTTTATTGTCATCCCTGCTTTTTCGATGTGCTGTACTTCGCGCGATTTGGTTGTAAAATTCTGCATTCATTTGGTAAATATATCAAATTAGCAAAAAACTCAAAATACTTGTTACTAAATAGTTATTAGTTCGTAAATTTGCCTCTTTATTTTTAAAAACAACACTACTATGATACATCTTCACGATAAAACTTTTGAACCGTTTATTGCTGCCGAAGAAATTGATTTTGCAATCGCCAACATGGCCAAGCAAATGGACGACGATTTTTTTGATGAGATTCCAATTTTTGTCGGAATTCTGAATGGTTCTTTTATGGTAATGTCCGATTTGATGAAACACTACAGAGGGATGTGTGAAGTGAGTTTCATGAAAATGGCTTCGTATGAAGGAACGCAATCAACCAATGACGTAAAGCAATTAATAGGGATCAACGAAAATCTAGAAGGAAGAACCGTTGTAATCGTGGAAGATATTGTAGATACTGGAAATACGGTTGAAGAATTGAAAGCAATTTTCAAATCAAAAGGTGTGAAACACTTAAAAATTGCTACCTTATTCTTTAAGCCAGAAGCCTATAAAAAAGATATTAAAATTGATTACGTTGGAATTAGAATTCCTAATAAATTCATCGTTGGATACGGTTTAGACTACGACGGATTAGGAAGAAATTTGGCCGACGTATACCAATTAGCACAATAATCTAACAATCCAATAATCTAACAATCTTAATCAAAATGATCAACATCGTTCTTTTCGGAAAACCAGGTGCAGGAAAAGGCACACAAGCTGAATTTTTAAAAGAAAAATACAATTTAACACATTTGTCAACAGGTGATATTTTTAGATTCAATATCAAAAACGACACAGAATTAGGGAAATTAGCCAAAACCTACATGGACAAAGGTGATTTAGTTCCAGACGAAGTAACGATTCAAATGTTGCAAAGTGAAGTGGATAAAAACCCACAATCAGCAGGATTTTTATTTGATGGTTTTCCAAGAACCTTGGCGCAAGCCGAAGCACTAGATCAATTTTTAGCATCTAAAAATCAAAACATCACAGCTACAGTTGCATTGGAAGCAGATGATAATATTCTAGTGGCTCGCTTGTTAGAAAGAGGAAAAACTTCGGGAAGGCCTGACGATCAAGACGAAGAAAAAATCAGAAACCGTTACGACGAATACAACCAAAAGACTGCGCCATTGATGGATTACTACAAAGCGCAAGGCAAATTCCATGCGGTTGATGGTATCGGAACTATTTTAGAAGTGAACGAACGATTGAACGAGATTTTTGATAAATTATAGTCTAATTTATTGACTGATATAAAGTTTCGAGCATTCAATTTTTTTTCAGATATTTGCACACAGAAAAGGAGCTAGATCCAAAACAAGGATACAAGCTCTTTTTTTGTAAAATACAATTATGGAAATTTTAATTATTCTTTTTTTAATACTATTAAATGGGGTTTTCTCGATGTCGGAAATCGCTCTGATTTCGGCACGTAAAAATCGTTTGGAAACCGCCGCTAAAAAAGGACAACAAAATGCCAAAGTAGCTTTGGATTTAGTAAATTCTCCTAACAAATTGCTTTCAACCGTTCAAATCGGAATTACATTAATTAGTATCTTAACAGGTATATTTTCAGGAGATAAAATCACAACCGATGTACAAGCCTTTGTTGCCACTTTTCCTGCTTTGGCACATTATGCACATACCATTGCGGTAGGAATTGTGGTTGTAATCCTGACATTTTTCTCTTTAGTTTTAGGGGAATTAGTACCCAAACGTATTGGGTTAAATTATCCTGAAACCATAGCTAAAGGGATGGCTGTTCCGATGAAGGTGATTTCACAATTGACAGCGCCGTTCATATGGTTACTCACCATTTCTACCGATGCCCTTTTGAAATTATTCAATATCAAACCTACGGCCGACGGAAAAGTTACTGAAGATGAAATCAAAGCCATTATCAAGGAAGGAACCGAAGTAGGTGAGGTGCAAGAAATCGAGCAAGATATTGTAGAACGTGTTTTTCATATTGGGGATCGAAAAATTAATTCGTTAATGACCCATCGTTCGGATATTGTTTCGCTATCTATTAACGATTCGGTTGAAGAATTAAAAGCGAAAGTTTTAAATGAGTTGCATTCTGTTTTTCCCGTTTGTAATGATAGTTTAGACGAAATTATCGGTGTCGTTTCGTTGAAAGACTTGTTTTCTAATTTTGACAAAGGCAATTTCGATTTAAAAGCAATTGCCAAAGAGCCAGCTTATTTAATCGAACAGACTTCGGCATACAAAGCTTTGGAAAATTTCAAAAAAACTCGTGTTCATTATGCTTTTATAGTTGATGAGCATGCCGTTTTTCAAGGAATAATTACCCTAGATGATATTTTAGAAGCGTTGGTTGGCGATGCTTCCGATTTTGATGAAAATGAATACAAATTAGTGGCCAACGAAGATGGGACGTGGTTGGTAGATGGTCAATATTCGTTGCATGATTTCTTAACGTATTTTGATATGGACGATTTAACGAATGATTATGAAGTAACTACGGTTAGTGGATTTTTCATGACAGAGTTGGGAAACATACCAAAACAAGGCGAAAAATTAATTTGGAATAAATTAGAGTTAGAAGCTCAAAAAATGGATGGCGCTAAAATTGACAAAGTGTTGATTAAAACCTATAAAGAAAATTAGAAGCGAATGGGTTGGGCATTTTTAGGGTCCATGTTCCTGCTTTCCGCTCTGCAAGGCGCCGCTTCAATCAGGGCTAGAGAGTAAACCATTTGAATAGAAACAATAGTTTTTTAGATCTATTATTAAAATCTAAAATCTAAAATCTAAAATTACAATGACAGAGGGAAATTTTGTAGACTACGTAAAAATATATGTTACTTCCGGAAAAGGAGGTAAGGGTTCTACGCATTTACACAGAGAAAAATTTATTGAAAAAGGTGGTCCCGATGGTGGAGATGGTGGTCGTGGTGGTCACGTATATATAAGAGGAAATAAAAGTCTTTGGACACTTTTTCATTTAAAATTTGTCAAACACATGCGTGCGGGTCATGGTGGTGATGGAGGAAGCTCTAGAAGTACCGGTCACGATGGTGAAGATAAATATGTAGAAGTGCCGCTAGGAACTGTGGTTAAAGACATCGAAACGGGTGAAACTCTTTTTGAAATTACCGAGCACGGTGAAGAGCGTATTTTGGCTCAAGGTGGAAAAGGTGGTTTAGGAAACTGGCACTTTAGAAGTTCAACCAACCAAACGCCAAGATACTCACAACCTGGAATGCCTTCTACGGAGTTAGATGTTATTTTAGAACTTAAAGTTTTAGCCGATGTTGGTTTAGTAGGTTTTCCAAATGCTGGAAAGTCAACTTTACTTTCTGTTTTAACTTCTGCCAAACCTAAAATTGCTGATTATCCGTTTACTACGCTAAAACCAAATTTAGGAATTGTGGCTTATAGAGAATTTCAATCGTTTGTAATTGCCGATATTCCTGGAATTATTGAAGGTGCCGCCGAAGGAAAAGGATTAGGCCATTATTTCTTACGCCATATTGAACGAAACTCAACCTTGTTGTTTTTAGTTCCAGCCGATGCAGCTGATATTAAAAAAGAGTATGAAATTCTATTGGACGAATTACGTCGATACAATCCAGAGATGTTAGACAAAGACCGTCTTTTAGTCATCTCCAAATGCGATATGCTAGACGACGAGTTGAAAGCCGAAATGAGACAGCTTTTAGATAAATCCAAATTGGGAATTCCCTACATGTTTATTTCTTCAGTGGCACAACAAGGCTTAACCGAGTTAAAAGATAAACTATGGGAAATGCTCAATGTGGAAGATGAAAAGCCAGACAACAGTCACGGTTTATAAATCCTTGAAATTATAAAAAAAGCTTCGAATAAATCGGAGCTTTTTTTATTTTGAATAAATCCTTTTTTCAGTATGCTATTAAATCCTCAAAAATCACTAAATTCGCATCACTATTTTTAGCAAATAAGCTGTTTAAAGTGTAACTTATTTCATTTTTGACAGACTATTAGCTCACAAACAATTAACCTTATATATTTTTAAGATGAAAAAAATTATTTTATCCTTAATCGCTGCCATCATGCTGGTTCCAATGAGTGCAAAGGCAGATGAAGGAATGTGGTTTTTAATGTTCATTGAACGTTTGAACCACCGCGACATGCAAAAAATGGGCTTGCAATTGACAGCCGAAGAAATTTACAGCATCAATCACCATAGTTTGAAAGATGCTATTGTGCAATTTAATGGAGGGTGTACGGCAGAAATTATTTCTAAAGATGGTTTGGTATTGACCAATCACCACTGTGGATATGATGGAATTGCCGAACTTTCTACTCCTGAACACAACTTGCTAAAAGATGGTTTTTGGGCAGCCAATAGAGCTGATGAGAAAAAACCGTCTAGTTTATACGTACGTTTCTTTGTTCGTATGGACGATTGTTCGAAACGTATTTTAGCAAAGGTAAACCCATCAATGAGTGAGGCTGATAGAGAAAAAGCCATTAATGCCGAGATTGCTTTGATTGAAAAAGAAAACAATGAAGGTGGAAAATATACGGTATCAGTTCGTTCCTTTTTTCAAGGAAATGAATTTTATTATTTTGTGTATCAAGATTACAAAGACGTTCGTTTAGTTGGTGTTCCGCCAGAAAGTTTGGGGAAATTTGGTGGTGATACAGACAACTGGGAATGGCCACGTCAAACCGCCGATTTTTCTATGTTTAGAGTATACGCTGATAAAGATGGAAATCCAGCCGATTATTCTGTAAATAATGTTCCGTTGCAACCAAAACACTATTTACCAGTAAACTTGAGTGGTGTAAAAGAAGGTGATTTTGCTATGATTTTGGGTTATCCTGGAAGAACCAACCGTTGGATGCCAGCTGGCGGAATCGAGCAAAACGTAAAATTTGCTTATCCTGCATGGGTTGAAGGTGCTAAAACCGGTATGGATAACATGAAAAAATATATGGAGCAAAGCGACGCACTTCGTTTGGTTTATGCTTCCAAATATGCTTCTACGGCAAATTATTGGAAAAATCGTCAAGGAATGATTGACGCTTTATCTAAAGCAGAAACATCTAAATCTAAAGCAACTCAAGAGGCTAAATTTGACAAATGGGCAAATAAAGCGGCAAATAAAGCTAAATATGGGAATGTTGTTGCCACAATTAATAAATTCTATGGGTTGACTAACGAGAAAGCTCGTCACGATAACTATTTACAACAATTACTTAGAACATCTGCTTTTGGTCCGGTTGGAAGAACGTTAGGGAAACAATTGGATAACTATGTAAAAGCCGATGCTGCCAAACGCGCAACTATGGCACCTCAAATTTTAGAATTTGCTACTAAATTCTTCGAAGATTTATATATACCAGCTGAAAAAGATATTTTGGCAGCACAATTAAAATTGTATGCTACAAAATCTACAGGATATACTATTGCGCCAATGGTTAAGAAAATTGGTGATGACAATAAAAATGATTTTTCTAGCTATGTTAATTCAGTGGTTGATTTGAGTATTTTTTCTTCTTTGGATAAAGTGAAAGCATTTTTACAAGTTCCAAGTCAAGGCATGTTAGACAATGATCCATTGTATGTTTTGTCCAATGATATGTTAACGCATTTCAATTCAAAATCAGATGAAATTGCTAAAGCTCAAAACGATTATGGTGCTGCTTTCCGTCTATTAGTAGAAGGTTTACGTGAATCAAAAATCGGAGCGATTAAATATCCAGATGCCAATTCAACGTTACGTCTAACTTATGGAAAAGTTCGAGCTTTACCAGCAGACAAACGCAATCCAGTTGCCATTAATAACTACACGACATTAGATAGTCAAGTTAAAAAATACAAAAAAGGTGACGAGGAGTTTGATTTACCAACCAAAGTTTTGGAAATGGCTAAAAACAAAGATTACGGTCGTTATGGCGATAAAGACGGTTCGCTTCACGTGAATTTCTTAACGGATAATGATATCACTGGAGGAAATTCAGGTTCACCAGTTCTTAACGGAAAAGGGGAATTAATTGGTATCGCTTTCGACGGAAACATCGAAGCGATGGCAGGTGACGTAATTTTTGATAAAAAACTACAAAGAACCATTAATGTAGATATTCGTTATGTATTGTGGGTGATTGAGAATTTCTCAGGAGCAAAACACATTGTAGATGAAATGACTTTGGTGAAATAAAAACACGAAGTACCATTTACAAGGTACTAAGTTGAAATAAAAAACTCCGAATTAAGAAATTAGTTCGGAGTTTTTTTATTTAAAAATGTATCAGTTTATTGCACAACTTTCTGATTTACATAAGTGTCATCATTCAAAATCGTTTTGATGATATAAACACCCTTAGAATAATTGAAATCAGTTTCAAAAGAGTTGGAATCAGATTTTAAATTGACAACCATTATTTCTTTTCCATTGATGTCATACACAAGTACTTGTTTGATGCTGTCAAATGCTTGAATTTTCAATTTTTTATCATTCAAAAATGTAGTTACACCACGAGTAACAGGATTTTGAGGGTCGTTTACAGCAAGAGTATTATTGGTTGTATACGTAAGTTTAAAACGAGTATTGTCCTCTAAACTAGCAGTTATCACAGTATATGGACTTATTTTTAAGTCGTGGTAAATGTTTTTTAAGCTGTCGTATAAATAAATTGTCTGATTATTGTTAAAGATTCCTTCTTTATCAGTTAATGTTAGCGTAAATGATTCTTTGTTCGTATTGGTTTTTGTAATCCCTAAGGGAATTTGATCATTGATGTCAAATATAGGTCTTCCATTAATTGAAAATTTATCATTGTCAATTACAGTATACAATTTTACAGCACTAACACTATTTCTAGAAGCATCATATAAATTATCCATGCCATAAGTAGCACCTTGTAAATGTGCAACCAATATTTGATTGAAAGCTCCATCAGTATTAGTTAAGGTTAACCAATAGCGATCAACAATTTCAGTTCCTGGTACTGTAGCATTGGATGTGTTTTTAAAAAACAGGTTGTTGTTTCCGCTAACTCTCATCGTATTGGTAAAATAAGCATCAACATTGTTTTCAAATCCGCGTACAAAAAAGCCCTGACCCGAATTGATAAAGCCAGTAGGAGCACCTTGACTGTTAGCACTAACACCACCTGAAAAATTCCAAGAGGCATAATCGGCAGTTGTATAAGGTCCTGTTCCAGAGTAGTATGTGTTTGATGTCCAAAAATAAACCGCACCTAGATGAGTGTTTAAGGATAAAAATTCTCTGGCACTGATGGCACTTGGATACGGATTACTAATCAAGTTGTAATTTTTTTGATTAGTTGTTACTTGATCTTCCGTTAAAATAGTTCTTCTCACAATTCCATTATTAGCGGTACCGTTAAAAGTGAATGATATTGGTCCACCACCAGCGTTAAATGGAGCTATATTTTTAACACGAGTGATGAATCCTTTTCCAGATAATGTTGGAGACGATAGATTAGTCCATCCGCCTCCAATGCCTGAATTCCATTGGTATTTTAAATCGGTTTCTGCTGGAAAAGTGGTAATGTTTTCTACAATTGGTGAACCCCAATAAATGTAGTCATAGCGTCTTTTGTTGATAGTATTTTTAGTCAAAATAATCTTCGGTCCAGGTGCTGCATTATTTCTCTGAATGAAACTTCCTTCACTAGCAATGGTTATGGTACCTGCTCCAGAATATTCGTCTAAAACTTCTATATTAACTCCGTTGGCAATTGACATAGGTGCATTTAAAGTCAATGAACAACAAGTAAAACCCGATCCAGAATAGTTACCATTAATGATTGCGTTGGTAGTACTATTTGGAGCACCAGCACTCCAAGACGATCCGTTCCAGGTTGTTGATGCAGTACAATTAGGTTTTTGTTTTACTAAAAAATTATCGATGTACATATTATAACCCCATTCAGAATGGAATAAAAAGGCGATATAAATTTGCGGTTTATTACCAGCACCAGTAGGAAGTACTACTGTTTTTCTGGACCAAGTTCCGTTTGGAGCTTTTCCAACAACATGACGTGGAAAATACCCTGCGCTTTCCCATGAAATCCCATCTGAAGACCATTGAACAGTTACACCTTCTCTAATGTTGGTTGAGTTAATATTAGTAAAACAAGTGCGTTCCATTTCCAGCCAGTCAAATTCTACTTGAACATATTGTATTCCAGAAGTGTTTATGGAAGGAGAAATTAGCTGCTCTTTAAACTCGGTACAGTTTCCTTGACTAAAATTTCCACTAATTACAGGGCTGAAAGAATTATATTTGATCATATTGGTACTTCCTGCTTGTAGATTGTGAACAAAAGACGTTGTTGACCCGTTGCAGGTTTCTTGAAGGTTAGTATCACTTGCAGAAACAATAATTCTTGATGTTGCATTGGTATTAGGAGCTCCAGTTCCATTACTTTTGGTAGGATTGACCAAATTTGTTGTCCAACAATTTGGCAAATATATAGTTTCAAAATTCTCAGTATAAGGAAGTGTTTTTGCAACAGAGCAATTCGGAGTAGGTTGTACTACCAAAGTGTCTAACGAACAATTGCTTCCTTGTGATGACACAAATCGAAGGCCAACAAATACTAATGGCTTATTTCCAACAACTGCTGGAAGCGTTATGGTTTTTAAATTCCATCCCCATTGGGTTGCACTGTATCTAGTGATTAAATTTCCGACTTGTGTAAAGTTAATTCCATCAGTAGAATATTCAACGTAAACACCATCATTTTTTGCTGCATTAGAACTGTCATGATACCACTGAAATTGTACATCAATACTCGTGATTCCTGTAGTTGAAAACGAAGGAGTAATTAGTCGAGTACTGTTGCCATTTGCAATATTGGCCGAATTCCAATACACATAACGAGTTCCTTCATAGGGACTGGTCGTTGGATTAGAATTGTTTGTTTGAAATTGAATTGACGAACTTCCAGTAATATTTTGTTGTGACCAGCATGATGGAAGCGTTCCGCTTGAAGTAGTGTTGAATCCTTCGACAATATTTAAAGAAGTTGCGGCACCAATAGTGTAAGTTATTTTAACTAATCCTTGTGCTCCGTTACCACCATTTATGGTACCGGATGTTCTGTAGGCTCCAGAACCACCGCCACCATAGTTAATACCAGGTTTTCCAGCAGTGTTTTGTGCCACTCCAGCGCCACCAGCACCGCCATTGGCATTTCCACCTGTACCAGCACTACCCAGAATTGAAGTGCCGCCTGCCGCTGTACTTCCTGCACCGCCACCAGCACCACCTGTTAAACCTAGTAATGCACTTCCAGCACTACCGTTTCCACCAGCAAAGAGTGTTGTACCAATGCTTGCTGCTGTAGTTCCTCCAGTTCCACCTGCACCAGTAGTGGCACCACCGGTTCCACCAGCGGCTACTACTAGGTTGGTTCCAAAAGAGGTATTTCCGCCATTAGCTCCATTGGTTACGGCTGTTGAACCATTACCACCGGCTCCAATAGTAAAATTGTAGGTTGTTCCCGTTGTGACTGATAGTGTAGAAGAGGCATAAGCGCCACCACCACCGCCACCAGGATAACCTGTTGTGCTTCTTGCGCCACCGCCACCGCCACCCCAGCATTCTACTGTTATGGAAGTTACCCCACAAGGAACTGTAAAAGAACCTGATGTTGTAAACGTTTGTGAAGTTTGCGCTTTAATTGTATTTGTATAAAGTGCTATAACAAATAAAAGTAATAATTTAAAATATCTATCGAAACCAGTATCGCTAGATAATTTAAAAATAGATTCGGGGTCAAATTTTCTCATTATTCAATTTTTCAAAGCATTTACGAATAAACATTAAGGTTGGTTTTATTTTATTTAATAAACTATTTTCAATTCAAACATTCAGATACAGAACCAATTTCTTATTTTTGAAAAAATAATTCAAAAGATGAAATTTATTACGTTTATTTTATTGCTTTTTTCCTTTAAAATAATGGCGCAATCCGATTTTGAAAAGGCTGAAAAATTATATAAGCAAGATAAATTTGATCAAGCCAAAGTACTATTTGAATCGTATTTAAAAACTAATGCAAGCAATTATAAAACAATAGAATACTTAGGTGATATCGCTGGACATCAAAAAAAGTGGGATGAAGCCATTAAACAATATAAAATTTTAAAGAATCAGTTTCCAACTTCGGCCAATTACCATTATAAATATGGAGGTGCTTTAGGGATGAAAGCCAAATCAGTCAGTAAATTCAAGGCTTTGGGAATGATTGATGAGGTTGAAGAATCATTTTTAACAGCAGCAAAACTTGATCCAAAGCACATCGATTCCCGTTGGGCATTAGTTATTTTGTACATTGAATTACCAGGAATTATTGGCGGTAGTGAAAAGAAAGCACAGAAATATGCTGATGAACTTTATGTACTTTCTAAAGTGGATGGTTATTTGGCAAAAGGGTACATTGATGAATATTTTGAACGCTATACCAAGGCCGAAAAAAACTACATTAAAGCTCATGAAATTGGTAATTCCAAAACTACATTTCAAAAATTATACAATTTGTATTTGAATAAAATTAAAGACAAAACCAAAGCACAAAAATTAAAAGAACAATTTGAAAAATAGTTTTCAGTTTACAACAAAATAAACCGAGAACCGACAATAAAAAAAATGAGAACACATTTCATAGCCATAGGTGGCGCAGCCATGCACAATTTAGCATTGGCATTACATAATAAAGAATATCAAGTTACGGGTAGCGATGATGCCATATTTGAACCGTCAAAATCTAGATTGGAAAAGAAAGGGTTGCTTCCTATTGAATTGGGTTGGTTTCCCGAAAAGATTACTTCTGATATTGAAGCCGTCATTCTCGGAATGCACGCCAAAGCAGATAATCCAGAATTGTTGAAAGCACAAGAATTGGGATTGAAAATTTATTCGTATCCCGAATTTTTATACGAGCAATCTAAAAATAAAACCCGTGTCGTAATTGGAGGTTCACACGGAAAAACAACCATTACATCAATGATTCTTCACGTGATGCATTATCATAATATTGAGGTAGATTATATGGTTGGAGCCCAATTAGAAGGGTTTGATACTATGGTTCATCTTACACACGAAAATGATTTTATTGTTTTAGAAGGCGATGAATATTTGTCTTCACCTATAGACCGACGTCCAAAATTCCATTTGTATCAACCTAATATTGCATTGCTGTCTGGCATTGCATGGGATCATATTAATGTGTTTCCCACTTTTGAAAATTATGTAGAACAATTTGAAATTTTTGTAAATCAAATTACAAAAGGCGGTATTTTGGTGTATAATGAGGAAGATGCATCGGTTAAGAATGTTGCTGAAACATCCTTAAATGCCATTCGTAAAATTCCGTATCAAACGCCAAGTTATTCGGTTGAAGACGGGACTACCCTATTAGATACTCCCGAAGGACCAATGCCTATTGAGGTCTTTGGTGCTCATAATTTAAATAATCTGGCTGGTGCCAAATGGATTTGCCAATGCATGGGTGTTGATGAAGCCGATTTTTATGAAGCCATTGCCAGTTTTAAAGGGGCTTCCAAACGATTGGAAAAAATAGCCGAAGGCAAAGGCAAAGTAGCTTACAAAGATTTTGCGCATTCGCCAAGTAAAGTTGCTGCAACAACTAAAGCAGTAAAAAATCAATATCCTGATAGAAAATTAATTGCGTGTTTAGAATTGCATACGTACAGCAGTTTGAATGCCGAATTCTTAAAAGAATACCAAGGCGCGCTGGATGCAGCCGATGTTGCGGTGGTTTTCTACTCGCCAGATGCCGTAAAAATCAAGCAGTTAGAAGAAGTAACTTACGAGCAAATTGCACAATCGTTTCAACGTGAAGATTTAATCATTTATACCAATCCAGCCGATTTTAAAAATTTCTTGTTCAGTCAAAATTTCGATAATTCGGCGTTGTTGTTGATGAGTTCGGGTAATTATGGCGGATTGAATTTTGATGAGGTTAAAAATCTAATGCAGTAAATTCTTTGGACAAAAGAAGAAACAACATTCTCAAAGAGAAGCGAAACCATAACAAGAAGCTGTTCCAACAAGAAAGCAGTAAACTTTATGTGCTTTTTTTGATTTTTGTATTATTTGGTTTGGCCAATTGGATGTTTTGGGAAGAACAATTTTTAAATTTGGATTACCGCTATTACCTTCTTTTTCAAATAATACCCATTGGAATAGGAGTAGTGTATTTTAATTTGAAATACAAAGAATATTTCGATTACAAGGTAAAATCAAAGTTTAGTATTTATACCATTATTCTCTATTTGTTCTACGGAATATTTAGTTTGATGTTGTCATACGCGAGTTTTGGAACTGCTTCTAATGTAGTATTTAAATCGTTAATGTATTATTCGACTTCCGATGTTAAATCCAATATCGAGAAATATCGAATTACCAATCTTTATAATCCATTACAATACAAAAGAACGCGGAGGCAAAGGCAACATATTCATTTTCAGAAAAATTTCTACCTCGATTATAAAAAAGACGGATTTAAAGAACAACGAATCAATATTTCGATTTATGATTCTGAAAACAATTACTTATTAGATGTAGAGAAACAAGAGGTTGTTAATCAAACGCTTGTTTTAACAACTAAAAAAGGGTTTTGGAATATCGAAAAAGTCGAGGATATCGCCGTTGAATGGGTTACTTTTCATAAATAAAATGACCAACGATTTCATATCTAAACAGACAATCTTCTAAAACTTGTCCAGCGCCTACATTGTGCACTAGCATCGGTCGTTTTCCATCAGCCGATTTTAGGTGCGTGACAATACCTATATGGGGCAATTTGCCGTTGATCATCCATGTCACGATTTCACCAGTTTTATAATCAATGGCATTCTCAGAAACAATTAGTTTTTTCCCTTTTCGAGTAAAGAAAACTTCCAAATTGGGCACTCTTCGGTGGTCGATATTAGTGTCGGTTTTCTTCAAACCCCATTTAGTAGGATAGTTTGAAAAATGATCTTGCATGTCTTCATGAACTTCTTTTTGCAAATCAATTCCGAGTTTTCTATAGGCACGAATCACCACATCCGAACAAACGCCAGTTTTGGAAGAAACGTCTCCATTTGGGTATTTTATCGCAGTATAATCTGGCGTGTACACCACACTAGAATCAATGATAGAAAGTGCGGCATTAGATAGTTTTTCTGAAAATGTTTTAGGATTCTGCATAAAAACAATACCATCTTTTTTATGCGCAATTTGTTTTTTTTCAGATTTTTGACAGCCTAAGGAAATACCAATTAATAAGAGTAGAGAAAGAAATTTCATAAATAGTTTTTTAGGTAACGAAAATTTTAATGCTTTTATTTTGAACGCATTGAAAATTTATTTTCATTTGTATTTTTAAACGCCAAAAACATATGTATACACCAATCAACCAATGGGCTGAAGACGACCGCCCAAGAGAAAAATTTCTATTAAAAGGGAAAAGCTCACTTTCGGATTCTGAATTATTAGCGGTTCTCATAGGCTCGGGTTCACGCAACGAAAGTGCTGTTCAGTTGTGTCAGCGCATCTTAGCGACAACCAATAACAATCTAAACCAACTCGGCAAATTATCCATCCAACAACTTACCGAATTCAAAGGAATAGGAGAAGCCAAAGCCATTTCTATTGCTGCAGCTTTAGAATTGGGTAGAAGGCGTAGGGCAGAAGAAGTTCCTGTTTTAGACAAAATTACTTCTAGTAAAATTGTATTTGAAATCATGCAGCCTATTATTGGCGAATTACCGCACGAAGAATTTTGGGTCTTATATCTCAATAATTCCAATAAAGTGATTCATAAAGCCCAATTGTCAAAAGGCGGTATCACCGGAACTATAGTTGACAATAGATTAATTTTTAAAACGGCATTGGAATATAACGCAACTTCGTTAATTTTGACGCACAATCATCCGTCTGGAAAATTGCAAGCCAGTGATGCGGATAAAGAAGTGACTCGAAAATTGAAACTGGCAGGACAACAGCTCGATATTTTAGTGCTTGATCACATCATTATTACCGAAAATGGCTATTACAGTTTTAACGACGAAGGCATCTTTTAAACCATGAATCAGATTACCGATATTTTTTTCGATTTAGATCATACGCTTTGGGATTTTGATAAAAATTCTGAATTGGCATTCGACAAGATTTTTAAAGAGCAGCATCCCAATGTTGATATTAAAGAATTTGTAGCCGTTTATGCACCCATCAATCAAGCGTGTTGGAAACTCTATCAAGTCGATAAACTATCACACGACGAATTGCGGTACAAACGTTTGAAAGATTCGTTTGATGCCCTAAATTATACCATTTCAGATGATGATATTCATCAAATGGCCATCGATTATATTACCTTTTTACCCGAAAATAATTTGCTCTTTGAAGGCGCTGAAGAAGTGTTAGACTATCTAAATCAAAAATACAAACTGCACATTATTACTAATGGTTTTGCCGAAGTTCAGTATAAAAAACTAAAAAATTCGGGTATTGCAGACTATTTTGTTTCGGTAACCAATTCGGAAATGGCAGGAGTAAAAAAACCACATCCTAAAATATTTGAATACGCCTTAACACAAGCCAATGCCGAAAAACAAAACAGCATCATGATTGGTGATTGCATCGACGCCGATGTTAATGGTGCTTTAGATTTTGGAATAGACGCAATTTTTTTTAACGAAAGTAAAATAAAAATTCCATCACACATTAAAGAAGTAAATCACTTAATTGAATTAAAAAAATACCTGTAATGAAAAAATATATTCTATTGTTTTTATTGGTTTTTGTAACTGGATTTTCTCAAAATCTTAATGAGTATAAGTATGCTATAGTTCCTGCAAAATTTTCTTTTTTGAAAGAGGAAAATATGTATAATTTGAATGTCTTAACTAAGATGTTTATGCAGAAATATGGCTTCGAAACTTATCTTAGTAATGAAACCGCACCCGATGATTTTGTAAATACCAATTGCAATAAAGTTTTTGTTGAGGTGATACCCAGCAATGGCATTTTTACCACTAAAATTAAAGTTGTGATTAAAGATTGTAAAGGAACAATTTTGTGTTCTTCAGAAGAAGGTTCGAGTCGCGATAAAGAATACCGAATTGCCTACAACGAAGCATTGCGTATGGCGTTTGATAGTTTTAATGTCTTAAAAATACACCAATATAAACCTTCAGAAAAAAAAATGGGAATGATTGGGGAACCAACTCAAACCGTTGCGAAAACTCAAACTGAATCACCAAAGTCTGAAGAAGTGAAACCATCAGTACCTTCTTTGGAAGCTCTTTTTGCCAAACCTTTTGGAGAAAATGGGTTTCAATTACTAACCAACAATACGAATGTACCGCAGTATGTTATGACGGTTTACAAAACGTCGTCTGCAGATTGTTACATAGCTAGTAAAGATAGTAATTCAGGGGTTTTATTGAAAAAAGGTGGTAATTGGTTTTTTGAATATTACAAGGAAGGAAAGCTGGTTTCAGAACCCATTTCGATTGTAAATTTCTAATACCCGTATTTATCTTTCCAACGGTTTTTTAAAAATTCTCTGGTACCGTTTTCTCTTGAATTATTTCCAGGTTCGTAGAATTTAGTTGCTTTAATAGCATCTGGTAAATATTCTTGTTCGCTAAAATTATTGGCATAATTGTGTGAATATTGATATTCGTCGCCATAGCCCAATTCTTTCATCAATTTGGTTGGAGCATTTCGCAAATGTATTGGTACCGGTAAATCTCCAGTTTGTTTTACTAAAGCTTGTGCTTCACCAATCGCCATGTAACTCGCATTACTTTTGGGAGAAGTGGCCAAGTAAACCGCACACTGACTCAAAATAATTCTACTTTCAGGATAACCAATAGTAGAAACGGCTTGAAAAGTGTTATTCGCCATAATGAAAGCCGTCGGATTGGCATTGCCAATATCTTCACTGGATAAAATGAGCATGCGTCGGGCAATGAATTTAACATCTTCACCACCTTCAATCATGCGTGCCAACCAATATACCGCGCCATTGGGATCACTACCACGAATCGATTTAATAAATGCCGAAACGATGTCGTAATGCTGTTCACCTGTTTTGTCATACAGTACCGTATTCTGTTGTACCAATTCTAAAACTTTATCGTTGGTGATGGTTATTGGACCTTCGGGACTGGCATTCACAACCAATTCGAAAATGTTTAATAGTTTGCGTCCGTCGCCACCCGAAAGGCGTAACAACGCTTCCGATTCTTTGATTTTTATTTGTTTAGACGAAATGAAAACATCTTGTTTCATGGCTCTATCCAGAAGCGATAATAAATCGTCTTTGGTAAACGGATTTAAAACATACACCTGACAACGTGACAATAACGCCGGAATTACTTCAAAACTCGGATTTTCAGTCGTAGCGCCAATTAAAGTTACCCAGCCTTTTTCAACAGCTGCCAACAATGAATCTTGTTGCGATTTGCTAAAACGATGGATCTCGTCAATAAATAAAATGGGATTTTTAGCCGTGAACAATCCGCCACTTTGTTTCGCTTTTTCAATCACGTCGCGAATGTCTTTTACACCCGAATTTATGGCACTCAATTCGTAAAACGGACGTTGACTTTGTTTGGCAATAATTTGTGCCAACGTAGTTTTTCCAGTGCCTGGTGAACCCCAAAAAATCATAGACGGAATCACACCACGCGCAATTTGCTGTGTTAGCGAACCGCTTGGTCCAACCAAGTGCAACTGACTGATGTAATCTTCTAATTTCTGCGGACGAATGCGTTCGGCTAAAGGTGCTTCCATTTTAATTTGAAAATGTGATAATTTGGAGATTTGAAAATGCACTTTGAATTTGGATGCCCTATTTCAATTCAAACACGCACTTTACAAATTTAATTATTATAAATCATTTTTAAAGTAATTTTCAAATTATCTCATTTTCAAATTTCCAAATTGATATGACAAAATAGCATTAAATCATTATTGGTTGTATTTTTGATAAACGATTTGTTAATATGATACACAATAACGAACTCAATCATTTCAAATTTTCACCAGCAACTTGGATTATTCCATCGTTGATGCTGTTGTTGAATTGGTTTGTATTTTATGTTGATCGTTCATTTCATCTGAATTTAGATGTTCACGGAATTTATCCAAGGACTTTTTCGGGATTGCAAGGTGTGGTTTTTAGTCCGTTTTTGCACGGCGATTTGAATCATATTGCAAGCAATACCTTACCGCTTTTTATACTAACTACGGCTTTAATCTATTTCTATAGAGAAGTTTCGTTGAAAGTGTTGGTCTATGGTATTTTGCTTTCGGGATTTTTAACTTGGGTAATTGGACGCGATTCGTACCATATCGGTGCTAGTAGTTTGATTTATGTCTTGGTATCGTTTATTTTTTTCAAAGGATTACGAACCCAATATTACCGATTGATGGCGTTATCGTTTGCAGTAGTTCTATTGTATGGTGGCATGATTTGGTATGTATTTCCGCAACCTGAAATTGTAGGAGAAAGTTCCATTTCGTGGGAAGGACATTTGGCTGGGTTACTAACAGGATTTGTTTTTGCCATGCAATTTAAAACCCCCGATTATGTAAAAGACATTCAGTACGATTGGGAAAAACCCGATTTCAATCCGCAAGATGATCCTTTCATGAAACGCTTTGACGAAAACGGCAATTTTGTCAATCCACCAAAACCAGAAGAACTGGAAGTAATCGAACAAGAAGTTGTTTCTCAACCGATACAATATGTTTATGTTTTTAAAGAGCATAAAGACGATGAACCAGTAAGCGAATAGTTTACTTTCTAGCCCTGATTGAAGTGGTATCTTTTAACCTGTCAGGTTTTTTAAAACCTGACAGGTTAAAAATATAACGGAAAGCAGGAATGCTGTTTGCTGGTAAAGCCTAAGCCTTTCGCTTCAATTTATTTTGATTTTAGTTATTGTCTTTGACGAACTGTTTCATAAAGAAAAGCTCCACAAGCCACAGAAACATTCAACGAACCGATGGTTCCAAACATTGGAAGTTTTCCTTTAGCATCGACAATTTTCAAAACCGAAGGATTGATTCCTCTGTCTTCGCTACCCATGATGATGGCAACTGGTTCGTTTAGTGCGATGTCGTAAATGCTGTCTTCTGTTTTTTCGGTAGCGGCAACGGTTTTGATTCCACTTCCTTGAAGGTAGAAAATCGCATCTTTAATATGATCCACTTTACAAATTGGCACATTGAAAACGGCTCCGGCAGACGTTTTTACCGTGTCTCCGTTTACTGGCGCGGAACCTGTTTTTTGCACGATGATTCCATCAACACCTGTACATTCTGCGGTTCTAATGATGGCACCAAAATTGCGAGCATCGCTCAACTGGTCTAAGATTAAAAACAAGGGCATTTTGCCGCTTTCCACAACAGAATCCACTAATGTTTCGAGTTTTACAAATGTAATAGGCGCAATAGTTGCTACAGCACCTTGGTGATTATTGGGGGTTAATCGGTTTAATTTTTCTACTGGAACGTACGAGAAATTGATGCTGCTTTTTTTCATTGCTTTCATCAATTCCTGCATCAATTCGCTTTGGGCATCGCTTTGAACGAATACTTTATCAATTTCCTTGCCTGCGTTAATCGCTTCTATAATGGCTCTAATTCCGAAGATTTGGTTTTCTTTTTCCATAGGGCAAAGATAGTTAATTAGGAATTAGGAATTACGAATTAGGAATGGTTTACCAACGATTTTTCTGATTTGTAATTTGTAATTTAGAATTCGTAATGGGTTAAAAGTTGGCTTTCAAACTAATGTGTACAATCGAGTTGGAGAGTTTGATGGCTTGGTCTTTGGTGCTTCCGTTGGCGTAGACAAGGTTTAGAAGTCCGTTTTTGGTTAGAATTCCGAAACCGAAACCGAGTCCAAGTAAGTTGCCTTTCAAGTTGGTTGTTTTGTCTTGAAAGTAGGCATAATCCATAATAGAATGCACATAAATACTGGGCGATAACACATAGCGGTATTCGGTCAATACCGATGAAAACACATTGCCTTGCAGCGTGTTTTCATTAAAGCCACGAATGGAATTGATGCCACCAAATCGGTACAACTCATTTATAATGTATTCGTCGCTTTGTAAATAGAAATTCTGACTTTTAATGTTGATGACGTTTTTGTTGTTCAAATAAAAATTGTGTTTTAGGTTGACACTTCCAAAGAATTGGGCGTTGTTTTGGAATTTCGAGTCGCGTTTTCCAGTTCCGATTTTGATGTTGAAATTGCTTTTCTCAGGAAATAGAAAATCGTCATTTTTGTAATTTATAAATTCGAAATTGCTGGTGTAAAACTTGTTTTTATAATCGCTCAAGGTTGCGGTATTTATGTTTTTGATATCGCTCGATTCGGCCGATTGGTATCCCAAATACAAACGCGTGTTGTAATTGAAGTAATACCCAAAGTCAATGGCGGTTTGCGTATTCTGAAACGTACTGTCTTGTTTGAAAATATTCAGTTGCGTTTTCAAGCCAATCGGACTTTTAAAAATATACGGAATTTCAACACCCAAATTGAAGGTTTTTTGATCTTTGCCATTGCTTTTCCAATACAAAGCTACTTTTTCGCCCGAGTTCAAAGCGTTGTTCAAGGTTAAATCCAAATACCCATTAAAAATTACTTTTTTGTTTTCATCGTTTGAAAAACCAATAAATCCATCAAAGTTGTTGGCTTTCGCTTTTTCCAAATACACAAATACTTTAGTCGAATCTTTGGTAAATAATATTTCAGGATATTTCGTTTGCTTTACAAATCGGTATTGCGCAATATCGCGGTAGAGTTTGTCTAAGTTATCTTGGTTGAAAACGCGTTTTTTGTACAGTCGTTTCAAATTCTTCTGATGCCCAACAGGAAACTTTTCATACCCATTTATTACAATGTCGTTCAGTTGCCGCTTCTTGTCCGACGTTACATTCAATTCGGCTGTAACAAAATTGCGGTGTTTTTTAATATTAACTAATTTTACTTTCGCCATTGAAAAACCTTTGGATTCCAATTTTTTTAAAGTAGCATTCAAAAACGATTCGCTTTCCGAAAAAGGTAGTGTCAACGTGTCGTTTTTTACGTCATACAAATTCCAATTTTCGTCGTTCCAATTTTTACCTATATAGATATGTATAAATTTTGTTGGAACACCTATATTATATAAGTAGGTAAACGTGCTGTCGTTTTGCTTTGTAGTTTCCAACAGTTGCTGTTCTAAAAAGCCAGCTTTCAATAGTTTTTCAGAGAATAATTTGTTTTCGTCACTAATGCCTTTGGCATCGCTAAACGTAGTATTGTAACCAATCGAATCAATAGTTTGGGTTTGGTTTTTCTCTTGTCCTACAATTTTCAAATGCAATTTTTGTCCGAAACTATTCAGACAAAAGAAGCAGATAAAAAGGGTTATTAATGGTTTCATTTAAGCTGAATTCAGTTCAGTTTTTAGTAGCGAATCGTTCGGGCTTTATCGGTTATGCTTTTTCCCGCTTTTCGTCATGCACGGCATTTCCTGCAATCGGGGCTAAAGGGCCGGCCATTTGAATTCAAGTTACCGTTGTAAAAATAACGTAAAAATTGAGAGATTACTATATTTTTTCAGCTGTTGAGAAATCTTGTTGAAAATTAATGAATTATGATTTTTTTTATTAAAAATAATTACTACATTTGCAACCCCTAAAAAGTGGGGAATTAATAAATAAAAGAAAAATTAGTATTTAATTATGCCAACAATTCAACAATTAGTAAGAACAGGAAGAACTCAGATCACTAAGAAGAGTAAATCGGTTGCTTTAGATTCTTGTCCTCAAAGAAGAGGTGTTTGTACGCGTGTTTACACTACTACTCCAAAAAAACCAAACTCTGCAATGCGTAAAGTAGCGCGTGTACGTTTGACTAATGGAAATGAAGTGAATGCTTACATCCCAGGAGAAGGACACAATCTACAAGAGCACTCGATAGTATTAGTGAGAGGCGGAAGAGTAAAAGATTTACCAGGAGTTAGATACCACATCGTTCGTGGTGCGCTTGATACCTCAGGTGTAGCAGGAAGAACGCAACGTAGATCTAAGTATGGTGCAAAACGTCCAAAAGAGGCGAAAAAGTAATTTTTAAAACTCAAAAAGAAAAGACATGAGAAAAAGAGCAGCAAAGAAAAGACCTCTTTTACCAGATCCAAGGTTTAATGACCAGTTGGTAACACGTTTTGTAAACAACTTAATGTGGGACGGTAAAAAATCTACAGCTTTCAAAGTATTTTATGATGCTATTGACATCGTAGAAGCAAAAAAGAACAATGACGAAAAATCGGCATTAGAAGTGTGGAAAGATGCTTTAACTAACGTTATGCCTCACGTAGAAGTACGTAGTCGTAGAGTAGGTGGAGCTACCTTCCAAATTCCTATGCAAATCAGACCAGACCGTAAAATCTCTATGGCAATGAAGTGGATGCTTCTTTATGCTCGTAGAAGAAATGAGAAATCTATGGCTCAAAAACTAGCTTCTGAAATTTTAGCTGCGGCTAAAGAAGAAGGTGCTGCTGTTAAAAAGAGAATGGATACTCACAAAATGGCTGAAGCAAATAAAGCATTCTCACACTTTAGATTTTAATACACAGAGAAATGGCTAGAGATTTAAAATTCACAAGAAATATTGGTATTGCAGCTCATATTGATGCTGGAAAAACGACCACTACAGAACGTATATTATTCTACACAGGAAAATCACATAAAATTGGTGAAGTACATGATGGTGCTGCAACAATGGACTGGATGGCACAAGAGCAAGAAAGAGGTATTACTATTACTTCTGCTGCTACAACTTGTGAGTGGAATTTTCCAACTGAACAAGGAAAGTTGTTGCCAGAGTCACAACCTTACCACTTCAACATTATTGATACCCCAGGACACGTTGACTTTACCGTAGAGGTAAATCGTTCATTACGTGTATTGGACGGTTTAGTTTTCTTGTTTTCTGCTGTTGATGGTGTAGAACCACAATCAGAAACAAACTGGAGATTAGCGGATCAATATAGAGTGCCACGTATGGGATTCGTAAACAAAATGGACCGTCAAGGATCTAACTTTTTGGCAGTTTGTCAACAAGTAAGAGATATGTTAAAGTCTAATGCAGTTGCAATCACTTTACCAATCGGTGAAGAAAATGATTTCAAAGGTGTGGTTGATTTAGTAAAAAATCAAGCTATCGTTTGGCATGATGCAACACAAGGAGCGACTTTTGATATTATTGATATTCCTGCTGATATGGTTGCTGAAGTGAAAGAATATAGAGATATTCTTATCGAAGCAGTAGCTGATTATGATGAGAACTTGCTTGATAAATACATGGAAGATCCAGAATCTATCACTGAAGAAGAAATCAACAATGCTTTAAGAGCAGCTACTATGGACATGGCTATCATTCCAATGATTGCAGGTTCGTCATTTAAAAACAAAGGTGTTCAATTTATGTTGGATGCTGTATGTAAATATTTACCATCTCCTTTAGATAAAGAAGGTATTCAAGGTATTCACCCTGATGATGCTGATTTATTAGAAGAAGATCAAACTAAAATCTTACGTCGTCCTGATGTAAAAGAGCCGTTCGCAGCTTTAGCATTTAAAATTGCTACTGACCCTTATGTTGGTCGTTTAGCTTTCTTCCGTGCGTATTCAGGTCGTTTAGATGCTGGTTCATATATCTTGAACACACGTTCAGGAAACAAAGAAAGAATTTCGCGTATCTACCAAATGCACGCTAACAAACAAAACCCAATCGAGTACATCGAGGCAGGTGATATTGGAGCTGCAGTAGGATTTAAAGATATCAAGACTGGAGATACCATGTGTGATGAAAAACACCCAATCATTCTTGAATCAATGAAGTTCCCAGCACCGGTAATTGGTATCGCTATCGAACCAAAAACTAAAGCTGACGTTGATAAAATGGGTATGGCTTTGGCAAAATTAGCGGAAGAAGACCCAACGTTTACTGTAAGAACAGACGAAGCCTCAGGTCAAACGATTATCTCAGGTATGGGTGAGTTACACTTAGACATCCTTGTAGATCGTATGAAACGTGAATTCAAAGTTGAAGTAAACCAAGGTGAGCCTCAAGTAGAGTACAAAGAAGCGTTCACAAAATCTGCTCAACACAGAGAAACGTATAAAAAACAATCTGGAGGTCGTGGTAAATTCGGTGACATCGTATTTAGATTGGAGCCTGCTGATGAAGTTGATGGAAAAGTGCCTGTTGGGTTGCAATTCGTTAACGAAGTTAAAGGTGGTAACGTTCCTAAAGAATATATCCCTTCTGTAGAAAAAGGTTTCAGAGAAGCTATGAAAACAGGACCTTTAGCAGGTTACCAAGTAGATAGTTTGAAAGTAACCTTATTGGATGGGTCTTTCCACCCAGTGGATTCTGATGCGCTTTCGTTTGAATTGGCAGCTAAAATGGGATACAAAGAAGTAGCAAAAGCTGCTGGAGCTGTTATCCTTGAGCCAATCATGAAAATGGAAGTTATCACTCCAGAAGAAAACATGGGAGATATCGTAGGTGATATTAACCGTCGTAGAGGTCAAGTAAATGATATGGGTGACAGAAATGGTGCTAAAACGATCAAAGCTAATGTGCCTTTATCTGAAATGTTTGGATATGTTACTACATTAAGAACTTTGTCTTCTGGTAGAGCGACATCTACAATGGAATTTTCACACTACGAACAAACTCCTTCTAATATTTCAGAAGAAGTTATCAAAAAAGCAAAAGGTAACGCTTAATTTTTATCAAGATGAGTCAAAAAATTAGAATAAAATTAAAATCTTACGATCACATGTTGGTTGATAAATCAGCTGAGAAAATCGTAAAAACTGTGAAAAGCACAGGTGCTGTTGTAACAGGTCCGATTCCGTTACCAACACACAAAAAAATATTTACGGTATTGCGTTCTCCACACGTTAACAAAAAGTCGAGAGAGCAATTTGAAGTAATGTCATACAAAAGATTGTTAGATATTTACTCTTCATCTTCAAAAACCATTGATGCTCTTATGAAATTAGAGTTGCCAAGTGGAGTTGAAGTAGAGATTAAAGTTTAATTTCTTAAAAAAATAAGCACATTATTTAGGTTTAATATTTTTTAGGTTTATCCGTTTTAAAGTTCTACTTTTGCGGCTCTAAAAAAATAGCGCTTAAATAATGTGCTATGTATTTGTATTTAATAATTAATAATTAATATTTATGTCTGGGTTAATTGGAAAAAAAATCGGCATGACTAGCATTTTCGACGAGAACGGGAAAAACATTCCTTGTACTGTAATCGAAGCTGGGCCTTGTGTCGTTACCCAAGTCAGAACCAATGAGGTTGACGGGTATGAAGCTCTTCAACTTGGTTTCGATGACAAAACAGAAAAACATGCTACTAAAGCGGACTTAGGTCACTTTAAAAAAGCGGGTACTTCTGCTAAAAAGAAAGTCGTTGAATTCCAAGGGTTTGAAGGTGAGTTTAAGTTAGGTGATAGTATCACTGTGGATGTTTTCAACGAAGGAGAATTTGTTGATGTACAAGGAGTTTCTAAAGGTAAAGGTTTTCAAGGTGTTGTAAAACGTCACGGTTTTGGTGGTGTTGGACAAGCTACACATGGTCAACATAACCGTTTAAGAGCGCCAGGTTCTGTAGGAGCATCTTCGTATCCATCACGTGTATTCAAAGGGATGCGTATGGCTGGAAGAATGGGTGGTGAAAATGTAAAAGTACAAAATCTTAGAGTTTTGAAAGTAGTGGCTGAAAAGAACCTACTTGTTGTTAAAGGAGCGATTCCTGGATGCAAAAACTCTTATGTAATCATTCAGAAGTAATGGAAGTAAAAGTATTAAACATCAACGGAAAAGAAACTGGAAGAAAAGTTCAACTTTCTGATTCAGTTTTCGCAATTGAGCCAAATAATCACGCAGTATATCTTGATGTAAAGCAATATCTTGCTAATCAAAGACAAGGAACGCACAAAGCTAAAGAAAGAGCTGAAGTTGCAGGTTCTACTCGTAAGATTAAAAAGCAAAAAGGAACTGGTACTGCTCGTGCAGGTAGTAAAAAATCTCCTGTTTTTAAAGGAGGAGGTACTATCTTCGGACCAAGACCAAGAAGTTACTCTTTTAAATTGAACAAAGGGTTAAAAAGATTGGCAAGAAAATCTGCCTTCTCTTTGAAAGCTAAAGAATCAAATTTAATCGTAGTAGAAGATTTTAATTTTGAAACTCCAAACACCAAACAATTCATTAGTGTTTTGAAAGCGTTAGGGTTAGAGAATAAAAAATCTTTATTTGTGTTGGGTGATTCAAATAAAAATGTATATTTGTCGTCACGCAATTTGAAAGCCTCTAGTGTAGTAACTAATTCAGAATTAAGCACTTATGCGATATTAAACGCAAATAATTTAGTGCTTTTAGAAGGTTCTTTAGAGGGAATTGAAGAAAATTTAAGTAAATAACAAGCCATGAGTATCATAGTTAAGCCTATTATTACAGAAAAAATCACCAAAGATGGTGAGGTTTTCAATCGTTTTGGTTTCGTTGTAGATAAAAAAGCTAATAAAGTACAAATTAAGAAAGCTGTAGAAGCTACTTATAGAGTATCAGTTGTTAGTGTAAATACAATGAATGTTAGACCAGATAGAACTACTAAATACACTAAAAGTGGTTTGATAAGTGGAAAGTCAAATGCTTACAAAAAAGCAATTGTACAAGTACAAGAAGGAGAAACAATAGATTTTTACAACAATATCTAATAAAACAAGATGTCAGTAAGAAAATTAAAACCTATTACCCCGGGTCAGCGTTTTAGAGTTGTGAATGGTTTTGACGCCATTACAACTGATAAGCCGGAAAGATCATTGATCGCACCGATAAAAAACTCAGGAGGTAGAAATAGTCAAGGAAAAATGACCATGCGTTATACAGGCGGTGGTCACAAACAAAGATATCGTATCATTGATTTCAAAAGAGCTAAAGCGGGTATTCCTGCTACAGTGAAATCAATTGAGTATGATCCAAACAGAACGGCGTTTATCGCATTATTATGGTATGCTGATGGAGAGAAAACGTATATCGTTGCTCAAAACGGTTTACAAGTAGGACAAACTGTTGTATCTGGTGAAGGTGCAGCTCCAGAAATTGGGAATACTTTACCATTAAGTAAAATTCCTTTAGGAACCGTAATTTCATGTATTGAATTACGTCCTGGTCAAGGTGCTACAATCGCTAGAAGTGCAGGTACTTTTGCTCAATTAATGGCAAGAGATGGTAAATATGCTACAATAAAAATGCCTTCAGGAGAGACAAGATTGATCTTGTTGACTTGTTCGGCTACAATTGGAGCAGTATCTAATTCTGATCATCAATTAATTGTATCTGGTAAAGCAGGTAGAACAAGATGGTTAGGAAGAAGACCAAGAACAAGACCGGTAGCAATGAACCCTGTTGATCACCCTATGGGAGGTGGTGAAGGACGTTCATCTGGAGGTCACCCACGTTCTAGAAAAGGTCTTCCTGCTAAAGGTTATAGAACTCGTTCTAAAGTTAACCCGAGTAATAAGTATATTGTTGAACGCAGAAAGAAATAATTAGATAGACATGGCACGTTCATTAAAAAAAGGACCTTTTGTACACTACAAATTAGATAAAAAAGTTCAAGAAAATATTGCTGGAGGAAATAAAGGAGTTGTTAAGACTTGGTCTAGAGCTTCTATGATTACACCAGATTTCGTAGGACAAACTATCGCAGTACACAATGGTCGTCAATTTGTTCCGGTTTATGTAACTGAGAACATGGTAGGACACAAATTAGGAGAGTTTTCACCAACAAGATCATTTAGAGGTCATGCTGGAGCAAAAAATAAAGGTAAAAAATAAGAAGCAATGGGAGTTCGTAAAAGAGAAACTGCAGACGCAAGAAAAGAGGCTAATAAGTCTATAGCTTTTGCTAAATTAAATAACTGCCCTACTTCACCTAGAAAAATGCGCTTAGTAGCAGACTTGGTAAGAGGTCAGAAAGTGGAAAGAGCTTTAAATATATTAAGATTTAGCTCAAAAGAAGCTTCAAGAAAATTAGAAAAACTATTATTATCTGCAATCAATAACTGGGAGCAAAAAAATAGTGAAGGTAATGTAGCTGAAGCAGGCTTAATTGTAAAAGAGATCCGTGTTGATGGTGGAATGATGTTAAAAAGACTTCGTCCAGCTCCACAAGGAAGAGCACACAGAATTAGAAAACGTTCTAATCACGTTACAATCGTATTAGGACAATTAGATAACACACAAAGCAATTAATTAAGATGGGACAAAAGACAAATCCAATAGGAAACAGACTTGGTATCATCAGAGGATGGGATTCAAACTGGTATGGTGGAAATGATTACGGTGATAAAATCGCTGAAGATTATAAAATCAGAAAGTATATCCATGCTCGTTTATCAAAAGCTAGTGTATCAAAAGTAATCATCGAGAGAACTTTAAAACTTGTAACCGTTACTATCACTACAGCTAGACCTGGTATTATTATCGGAAAAGGTGGACAAGAGGTAGACAAGTTGAAAGAAGAACTTAAGAAAATTACTGACAAAGAGGTTCAAATTAACATCTTTGAAATTAAAAGACCAGAGTTAGATGCTTATTTAGTTGCAACAAGTATCGCTCGTCAAATCGAAAGCCGTATTTCATACAGAAGAGCTATTAAAATGGCTATCGCAGCAGCAATGCGTATGAATGCTGAAGGTATTAAAGTTTTGATTTCTGGTCGTTTGAATGGTGCTGAAATGGCACGTTCAGAAGGTTTTAAAGAAGGAAGAATTCCTTTGTCAACTTTCAGAGCTGATATTGATTACGCACTTGGTGAAGCTCACACTACTTATGGTAGAATGGGGATCAAAGTATGGATCATGAAAGGTGAGGTTTACGGAAAACGTGATTTATCTCCACTAGTTGGAATGGATAAAAAACAAGCTTCTGGTGGAAAAGGTGGTGACTCTCCAAGAGGAGATAGAAAACCATTCAACAAAGGTGGTAAACCAGATGCACGTAAAAGAAAGTAATTTTTTAAATTAAAGAAAAATGTTACAGCCTAAAAGAACAAAATACCGTAAGGTACAAAAAGGTAGAATGAAAGGTGTTTCTCAAAGAGGACATGTACTTTCAAGTGGAATGTTTGGAATTAAATCTGTACATGAAAAAGGTATGTTTTTAACTTCACGTCAAATCGAAGCTGCGCGTATTGCTGCAACTCGTTACATGAAAAGAGAAGGACAACTTTGGATTAACGTATTTCCAGACAAACCTATAACAAAGAAACCTCTTGAGGTACGTATGGGTAAAGGTAAAGGTGCCGTAGAATATTGGGCTGCCGTTGTTAAACCCGGAAAAATTATGTTTGAAGTTGGAGGAGTTCCTTTAGCAGTTGCAAAAGAGGCATTACGCCTTGCAGCTCAAAAGCTTCCAGTTAAAACTAAGTTTGTTGTTGCTAGAGATTTCGAAGCATAATATATATAAATTATGAAACAATCAGAAGTTATTAGTCTGTCTACAGCTGAGTTGCAAGTTAAACTTAGTGAAGTAAAAAAAACATATGCTGAATTAAAAACCGCTCACGCTATTTCACCAATTCAAAACCCACTTCAAATCAGAACGATGAGAAGAACGGTAGCTAGATTGGCAACTGAATTAAGCAAAAGAGAATTGTAATCTGCTGAAAGATGGAAGATAAAAGAAATTTAAGAAAAGAAAGAATTGGTGTAGTTACTAGCAACAAAATGGAGAAATCTATTGTTGTTTCTGAAACAAGAAGAGTAAAGCATCCAATGTATGGTAAGTTCGTGTTGAAAACTAAAAAATATGTTGCACACGACGAAACAAATGACTGTAACATTGGTGATACAGTAAAGATCATGGAAACACGACCTTTATCTAAGTTGAAATGTTGGAGATTAGTTGAAATCATTGAAAGAGCGAAATAGTTATGGTACAACAGGAATCTAGATTAAAAGTAGCAGATAACACAGGAGCAAAAGAAGTTTTGACTATCCGTGTTTTAGGAGGAACGAAACGTCGTTATGCCTCTGTTGGTGATAAAATTGTAGTGTCAATTAAAGACGCAACGCCTAACGGTAACGTTAAAAAAGGTGCTGTTTCTACTGCAGTTGTTGTGCGTACCAAAAAAGAAGTGAGAAGAGCTGATGGATCTTATATCAGATTTGACGATAACGCATGTGTATTGTTAAATGCTGCTGGTGAAATGAGAGGGACTCGTGTTTTTGGTCCGGTTGCCAGAGAACTTCGTGAAAAACAATTCATGAAAATTGTATCATTAGCACCTGAAGTGCTTTAATTCGTTTAATGATGACAAAGTTAAAAATTAAATCAGGCGACGTAGTAAGAGTTATTGCTGGAGACCATAAAGGTACAGAAGGTAAAGTTCTTAGAGTTGACCGTGAGAAAAATAAAGCGATTGTTGAAGGTGCTAACATGGTTTCGAAACATACTAAACCAAGTGCAAAAAACCCTCAAGGTGGAATCGTAAAGAAAGAAGCTCCTATTCATATTTCTAATTTGTCTTTGATAGATCCAAAATCTAAAGAAACTACAAAAACTGGAACTAGAGTAGAAGGAGATAAGAAAGTGAGATTTTCTAAAAAATCAAATCAAGTATTATAGTTATGGCATATATCCCTAGACTAAAAGAAGAATATAAGAGTAGAGTAATCTCTGCTCTTAAAGAAGAGTTCGGTTATAAAAACGTAATGCAAGTTCCAAAACTTGAAAAAATCGTTATTAGCCGTGGAGTTGGTGCAGCTGTATCAGATAAAAAGTTAGTTGACTACGCTGTAGACGAATTAACAAAAATTACTGGACAAAAAGCGTTAGCTACAATTTCCAAAAAAGACGTAGCGTCATTCAAATTAAGAAAAGGAATGCCGATTGGTGCTAAAGTAACTTTACGTGGAGAAAGAATGTATGAGTTTTTAGATAGACTTATTACTTCTGCTTTACCTCGTGTAAGAGATTTTGGTGGGATTAAAGCTACAGGTTTTGATGGAAGAGGTAATTACAACCTTGGAGTTTTGGAGCAAATCATTTTCCCAGAAATTGATATTGATAAAGTAAACAAAATTTCAGGTATGGATATTACTTTCGTAACTACAGCACAAACTGACAAAGAAGCGAAATCATTATTAGCAGAATTAGGTTTACCTTTTAAAAAGAATTAAGATATGGCTAAAGAATCAATGAAAGCCCGTGAGGTTAAGAGAGAAAAAACGGTAGCTAAGTACGCTGAAAAAAGAAAGGCTTTATTAGAATCTGGAGATTATGAAGGGTTACAAAAATTACCTAAAAATGCTTCACCTGTTCGTTTACACAATCGTTGTAAATTAACTGGTAGACCAAGAGGGTACATGAGACAATTCGGTATTTCACGTGTTACATTTCGTGAGATGGCTAACCAAGGATTAATTCCAGGAGTAAAAAAAGCTAGCTGGTAGTTAGTTTATTTGAGCAGATAATTGTACATTTGCCAGCTTTTTGCAGGTAACGTACAATTATCTGCTTTAAAAAATGAGTTTAATGGTTTCAGGTTCAAGGGAATAGTTCTTTTGAAAACCGTTGCCAAAATTTTATAAATATGTATACAGATCCAATTGCAGATTATCTTACGAGAGTTAGAAATGCAGCTAGAGCTAGCCACAAAGTGGTTGAGATTCCTGCTTCTAACCTTAAAAAAGAAATCACTAAGATTTTATTCGATCAAGGATATATCTTAAGCTACAAATTTGAAGATAGTACAGTTCAAGGTACTATTAAAATTGCTCTAAAGTATGATAAAGATACTAAAGAGTCGGTTATTAGAGATATCCAAAGAATTAGTAAACCAGGTTTACGTAAGTACGCAGGTGCTTCTAAATTGCCTAGAATCCTTAACGGATTGGGTATAGCTATCGTTTCTACATCAAAAGGTTTGATGACTGGAAAACAAGCGAAACAACTGAATGTTGGAGGAGAAGTAATTTGTTACGTATACTAATTTAAAGCTAAACGACGATGTCAAGAATAGGTAAAAATCCAATTGTAGTTCCAGCTGGAGTAACTGTAGAAGTTGCTGAAGGATTGGTTACAGTTAAAGGGAAATTAGGACAACTTACACAGGAGTTTTCGGACGTTACTGTGAAGTTAGAAGAAGGTCAAGTTATTGTGGAAAGATCATCAGACCACAAAGATCAAAGAGCTAAACATGGTTTATACAGAGCCTTAATCAATAATATGATTGTTGGAGTATCTACTGGTTTTACTAATGAATTAGAACTTGTGGGTGTGGGTTATAGAGCTTCAAATCAAGGACAAAAACTTGATTTAGCTTTAGGATTTTCACACAATATCATTTTAGAAGTAGCGCCAGAGGTATCTTTGGAAACTATTTCTGAAAAAGGTAAGAACCCAATTGTTAAACTTACATCACATGATAAACAACTTTTAGGAGCTATTACTGCGAAAATTAGAAATTTCCGTAGACCAGAACCTTACAAAGGAAAAGGTATCAAGTTTGTAGGTGAAGTATTAAGAAGAAAAGCAGGTAAATCAGCTTAAAAATAGAGATTATGTCATTAACAAAATCTGAAAGAAGACAGAGAATCCAGTATAGAATAAGAAAGATTGTTAGCGGTACTGCTGCTAGACCAAGACTTTCTGTATTCAGAAGTAATAAAGAAATCTATGCACAGCTAATTGATGATGTAAATGGAGTTACTTTATTAGCTGCTTCATCAAGAGATAAAGGAGCAGATATTAAAGGTACAAGCGTTGAAGTTGCGGCTACAGTTGGAAAACTTGTTGCAGAAAAAGCGTTAAAAGCCGGTATAGAATCAGTAACTTTCGATAGAGGGGGTTATTTATATCACGGTCGTATTAAATCATTAGCAGAGGGCGCAAGAGCCGCTGGACTTAAATTCTAATATATTATGTCTAAATACAAAAATGTAGAATTAGTAAAACCGAGTGGTCTTGAGTTAAAAGATCGTCTGGTAAGTGTAAATCGTGTTACTAAAGTAACAAAAGGAGGTAGAGCTTTTGGCTTTTCTGCTATTGTTGTTGTAGGTGATGAAAATGGAGTAGTAGGTCACGGATTGGGAAAATCTAAAGATGTTTCTGAAGCAATTGCGAAAGCAGTAGAAGATGCTAAGAAAAATTTGGTTAGAATTCCTTTGAGTGGGCAATCTGTTCCTCACGAACAAAAAGGTAAATTTGGTGGTGCTCGAGTATTTTTAATGCCTGCATCTCATGGTACAGGAGTTATTGCTGGTGGTGCTGTTCGTTCAGTATTGGAATCAGTAGGTATTCACGATGTATTATCAAAATCTCAAGGTTCTTCTAATCCACACAATGTGGTTAAAGCAACTTTTGATGCATTACTACAAATGAGAAGTGCTTATACTGTTGCAAAACAGAGAGGTGTTTCTTTAGAGAAAGTTTTTAAAGGTTAATTCAAGGAAATTATGGCTAAATTATTAGTAAAACAAGTAAGAAGTAAAATCAACTGTCCTCTAACTCAAAAAAGAGGATTGGAAGCTTTAGGTCTTCGCAAAATGAATCAAGTTGTGGAACATGATTCTAATCCAACTATCCTTGGAATGATAAATAAAGTTAAACACTTAGTTTCCGTTGAGGAAGTTAAATAACAATTATAGTTATGAATTTAAGTAACTTACAACCTGCTGAAGGTTCAACGCACAACCAAAATAAAAGAGTTGGTAGAGGTGAAGGTTCTGGTAAAGGTGGTACTTCTGCAAGAGGACACAAAGGAGCAAAATCTCGTTCTGGATATTCTAAGAAAATTGGTTTTGAAGGAGGACAAATGCCACTTCAAAGACGTGTTCCTAAGTTTGGTTTCAAGAACATTAACAGAATTGAGCACCAAGGTGTAAATCTTGACACGCTTCAAGCTTTAGTTGACAACGGAATTGTTACAGATACTGTAGATTTTGCAGTATTAGTAGAAAATCGTTTGGCTACCAAAAATGAATTAGTTAAAATTTTAGGTAGAGGTGAATTAAAAGCAAAATTAAAAGTATCTGCTCACAAATTTACTGCCACTGCAAAAGCTGCTATCGAAGCTGCTGGTGGTGAAGTAGTAACATTATAATATTCTGACTTTATGAAGAATTTTATTGAATCGTTTAAGAATGTTTGGAAAATTGAAGAGTTGAAAAACAGAATATTGTTTACCTTAGGTTTACTTTTGGTTTACAGATTTGGTGCTCATGTTACTCTTCCAGGTATCGATGCTACACAGCTTTCAGGGCTTGCTGGTCAAACAGATAAAGGAATTGGATCAATTCTAGATATGTTTACTGGTGGTGCTTTCTCTAAAGCTTCAGTATTTGCGTTAGGTATCATGCCTTACATTTCTGCTTCAATTGTTGTTCAATTAATGGGAATTGCAATTCCATATTTACAAAAGCTTCAAAAAGATGGTGAAAGTGGTAGAAAAAAGTTGAACCAAATTACACGTTGGTTAACTATTGGTATTACCTTACTTCAAGGTCCTGGTTATATTTATAACTTAAGACAAACTATTCCTCAAGGAGCATTTTTGTTAGGATTTGATTCTTTCGAATTCTTATTTTCATCAGTTTTAATTTTAACCACTGGAACAATCTTTGCTATGTGGTTGGGAGAAAAAATAACTGATAAAGGTATTGGTAACGGAATTTCCCTATTAATTATGGTTGGAATTTTAGCTAGATTACCGCAAGCATTAATTCAAGAATTTACTTCTAGAGTTACCAACAATAATGGTGGCCCAATGATATTAGTTTTTGAAATTATCGTATGGTTATTGGTAATTATTGCATGTGTACTTTTGGTAATGGCAATTAGAAAAATACCTGTTCAATATGCTCGCAGAACTACTTCTGGTGATTTTGAACAAGATATGATGGGTGGTAATAGACAATGGATACCTCTTAAATTAAATGCTGCTGGTGTAATGCCTATTATTTTTGCTCAGGCAATTATGTTCATTCCAGCTGCTTTAGCAAGATTATCACAGTCAGAAACTTCTCAATCTATTGCTGGTGCATTTAGTAACATGTTCGGATTATGGTATAATTTAGTTTTTGCTTCATTAATCATTATCTTTACATTTTTTTACACGGCAATTACAGTTCCAACAAATAAAATGGCTGACGATTTAAAAAGAAGCGGTGGTTTCATTCCAGGTATTAAACCAGGTGTTGAAACAGGCGATTTTTTAGATAAAATTATGTCATTAGTAACCTTTCCAGGTGCGTTATTCTTAGCTTTAATAGCTGTGTTCCCAGCGATTGTAGTTAGTTTAGACGTTCAACAGTCATGGGCTATGTTCTATGGTGGAACTTCTTTGATCATTATGGTTGGAGTTGCAATTGATACTATTCAACAAATAAATTCTTATTTATTGAATAAGCATTATGATGGTTTAATGAAAAGTGGTAAAAATAGAAAAGCAGTAGCTTAATTTTTATGGCAAAACAATCAGCAATAGAACAAGACGGATCAATAATCGAAGCATTATCAAATGCAATGTTCCGTGTGGAATTAGAAAATGGACATATCGTTATCGCACACATTTCTGGTAAAATGCGTATGCATTACATTAAATTGTTACCTGGTGACAAAGTTAAGTTAGAAATGAGTCCTTACGATTTGTCAAAAGCAAGAATCACTTACAGATACTAAAGTTATTAAAAATGAAAGTAAGAACATCAGTTAAGAAAAGAAGCGCAGAATGTAAGATTGTGCGTAGAAAAGGAAGATTATACGTTATTAACAAAAAGAATCCTAGATTTAAACAAAGACAAGGATAATTATGGCAAGAATAGCAGGGGTAGATATACCTAAAAATAAAAGAGGTGTTATAGCACTTACCTATATCTTCGGAATAGGAAAAAGTAGAGCAATTGAGATTTTAGATAAAGCTCAAGTTAGCCAAGACATTAAAGTTCAAGATTGGAATGATGATCAAATCGGAGCAATTCGTGATGCAGTATCATATTACAAAATTGAAGGTGAACTTCGTTCGGAAACTTCATTAAACATTAAGCGTTTAATGGATATCGGATGTTACAGAGGAATTCGTCACAGATCTGGTCTTCCATTAAGAGGTCAAAGAACTAAAAACAATTCTAGAACAAGAAAAGGTAAGAGAAAAACTGTTGCTAATAAGAAAAAAGCAACTAAATAGTAAGTAATATGGCTAAAGCAAGTACAAAAAAACGTAAAGTTATTATTGAATCTTCAGGTGAAGCTCATATTAATGCGACTTTTAACAACATCATCATTTCGTTAACTAACAAAAAAGGTGAAGTTATTTCTTGGTCTTCTGCTGGTAAAATGGGCTTTAGAGGTTCTAAAAAGAACACTCCATATGCTGCTCAAATGGCAGCTGAAGACTGCAGTAAAGTAGCATTAGAAGCAGGACTTAAAAAAGTAAAAGTGTATGTTAAAGGTCCAGGTAACGGAAGAGAATCTGCTATCAGATCAATACACAACAGTGGTGTAGAAGTAACAGAAATTATTGATGTTACTCCAATGCCTCACAATGGATGTCGTCCTCCTAAAAGACGTAGAGTATAATTTTATACTGAAATAGTTTCAGTATCTAATATATAATTAAGTATAACAAGAGAAAGAATCAAGATTATCGAAGGATTTATTGACCTGAATTCATAATCTCTCTCTCAAAACAATTTTAAAATGGCAAGATATACTGGTCCAAGTACAAAAATTGCTCGTAAATTTGGCGAAGCAATCTTCGGAGCTGATAAAGCATTCGAAAAAAGAAATTACCCTCCTGGACAACACGGGATGGCAAAAAAAAGAGGTAAAAAATCTGAATATGCTGTTCAGTTGATGGAAAAGCAAAAAGCTAAATACTCTTACGGTATCTTAGAAAAACAATTCAGAAACTTATTTGAAAAAGCAGCTGCTTCTAAAGGTGTAACAGGTGAAATCCTTTTACAATTATGTGAAGCTCGTTTAGATAATGTTGTTTTTAGAATGGGTATTGCTTCTTCAAGAAGAGCTGCAAGACAAATCGTTTCTCACCGTCACATTACTGTTAATGGTGAATTAGTAAACATTCCTTCTTACCACTTGAAACCAGGTGATGTAGTTGCAGTTCGTGAAAAATCAAAATCTTTAGAGTCAATTGAGCGTTCTTTATCAAACTCTAATCATGTTTATGAATGGATTACTTGGAACAACGATACTAAATCAGGTACTTTTGTTACTGTACCGGCTAGACTTCAAATTCCAGAAAACATTAAAGAGCAGTTAATCGTAGAGTTGTACAACAAATAATAATTGACAGTAGTCTAAATTATGGCAATATTTAATTTTCAAAAGCCCGATAAAGTTATCATGATCGATTCAACCGATTTTGAAGGTAAGTTTGAATTCAGACCTTTAGAACCTGGTTACGGATTGACTGTTGGTAATGCACTTAGAAGAGTTTTACTTTCTGCTTTAGAAGGTTATGCTATTACATCTACAAGAATTGAAGGTGTAGAGCATGAGTTTTCTACTATTTCAGGAGTTGTTGAAGATGTTACCGAAATTATCCTTAGTCTTAAACAAGTACGTTTTAAACGTCAAATTGAAGATATCGATAACGAATCAGTAACTATATCTATAACTGGTAAAGAACAAATTACTGCTGGCGATTTTCAAAAATTTATTTCTGGTTTTCAAGTTTTAAACCCAGAATTAGTAATCTGTAACCTTGATTCTAAAGTTAATTTCAACATGGAATTAACTATCGAAAAAGGTAGAGGATATGTTCCTGCAGAAGAAAATAAAAAGCAAAATGCAGCTATCGGTACAATCTTTACAGATTCTATCTTTACTCCAGTTAAAAACGTGAAATATGCTATTGAAAATTTCCGTGTAGAGCAAAAAACAGATTATGAAAAATTAGTTTTTGAAATTAAAACTGATGGATCAATCAATCCAAAAGATGCTCTTACTGAAGCAGCAAAAGTATTAATTCACCACTTCATGTTATTCTCAGATGAGAGAATCACTCTTGAGGCAGACGAAATCGCTCAAACAGATTCATACGATGAGGAATCATTACACATGAGACAATTGCTTAAAACGAAGCTTGTTGATATGGATTTATCTGTAAGAGCATTAAATTGCTTAAAAGCAGCTGAAGTTGATACATTAGGAGACCTTGTCTCTTTTAACAAACACGACTTAATGAAGTTCCGTAACTTCGGTAAAAAATCGTTAACTGAACTAGATGAACTAGTGGCTGTTAAAAATTTAACTTTCGGAATGGATTTGTCAAAATATAAATTAGATAAAGACTAGTTTCTTTATTCAAATTAAATAGCATTTAAAATGAGACACGGAAAAAAGAACAATCACTTAAGCAGACAGACTGGACATAGAAAATCTATGTTAGCTAATATGGCTTGTTCATTAATTGAACACAAACGTATTAACACAACTGTTGCTAAAGCAAAAGCGCTTAAACAATTCGTTGAGCCGCTTATAACAAAATCAAAAGAAGATACTACGCACAATCGTCGTGTGGTTTTTGCTTACTTACGTAACAAATACGGTGTTACTGAACTTTTTAGAGAAGTAGCTGCTAAAGTAGGTGATCGCCCAGGTGGTTACACTCGTATCATCAAAGTTGGAAATCGTTTAGGAGATAATGCTGATATGGCAATGATCGAATTAGTAGATTTCAACGAACTATACAACGGTGGTAAAAAAGAAGAGAAAAAAGCTAAAAGCCGTCGTGGTGGAAAAGCTAAAAAAGAAACTACTGCTGCTCCAGTTGCTGATGCAACTCCTGCTCCAGAAGCTCCTGAAACTTCTTCAGAAGAAACTACTGATAGTGCAGAATAATGAATTCAATTTCATAAATATAAAGGATAAGCTTTCGAGTTTATCCTTTTTTTTATGCTTAAAACTAACTTATTTCTTTCTGGAGCGAATGGTTTAGGTTTGTCAGCAATCCATTTTCCTGCTTTTCTTCCTGCCAATAAAAATTGGCATCCATCCAATCAGGGCTAGAGAGCCATCCAAAGGAATGTTTATAAACTTTACTAAATCGACTTTAGAATTATAAAAGATTATCCTAAATTTGCAAAACACAACTAACTACTACAATGAAATACACAACACGACCACAAGCCATCTTACTACTAGCTGATGGAACCATTTTTTATGGTAAATCAATCGGAATTTCAGGTACCACTTTTGGGGAAGTATGTTTCAATACTGGAATGACGGGTTATCAAGAAATTTTTACTGATCCTTCTTATTTCGGACAAATAATGGTAGCTACCAATCCGCATATCGGGAATTATGGTGTCAATGCCAACGAAGTTGAATCTGAAAAAATCATGATTTCAGGCTTAGTTTGTAAAAACTTTAGCTTCAATCATTCTCGACCAGATTCTGAGAGTAATCTGTATGATTATTTTGAAAAACAAAATTTAGTATGTATTTCTGATGTCGATACACGAGCCTTAGTTAGCTATATTCGTGATAACGGTGCCCAAAATGCCGTAATCTCAACTGATGGGACATCCATTGAAGAATTAAAAAATCAATTGTCAAATGTTCCCAATATGAAAGGATTGGAATTAGCTTCCAAAGTTTCAGTATCAGAACCTTATTTATTCGGAGATGAAAAAGCCACCTATAAAATTGCCGCTTTAGATTTAGGTATCAAAAGAAATATCCTTAGAAATCTTGCCAAAAGAGATTGTTACATCAAAGTATTTCCCTACAATACGTCCTTTAATGAGTTGAAAGCTTTTAATCCGGATGGTTATTTTTTATCCAATGGTCCGGGTGATCCAGAACCTTTAACTCAAGTGCAAGAAACAGCAAAAGAAATGATTGCTTCTGACAAACCTGTTTTTGGAATATGTCTAGGTCATCAAATTTTGGGTTTAGCAAACGGAATTTCAACCTATAAAATGTTCAATGGACACAGAGGAATCAATCATCCTGTGATGAATGTATTAACAGGTAAAGGTGAAATCACTTCTCAAAATCATGGTTTTGCAGTCAATAGAGAAGAACTTGATTCTCATTCTGATTTAGAAATTACGCATTACCATATCAATGACAATACCGTTGCCGGAATGCGCATGAAATCGAAATCTTGTTTTTCAGTGCAATACCATCCAGAAGCAAGTCCAGGACCGCATGATTCGTCTTATTTGTTTGATGAGTTTGTAGAAAATATTAAGAAAAATCAACTTCAAGTTGTATAAACAAAAAGGATGCATTTGCATCCTTTTTGTTTTAATCTACATAAGTATAACTATCATACAAATTTTCAAACTTTGCATTGTTTTTTAGGAAGGCTCTATTAACAACTTGCCAATTGGTGTAGAAAGTTTCTTTATCTTTTTGAATTATTTCGACTACATCAAAAAGCTCTTTTTTCTTTTGATTATAAGATTTTACAACAGAATTGTATTGAGATAAAAAGGCTTCTGTATTCTGATTGGGTTCACTTTTCAATTTTTGAAGTTTAGTGTATTCGTCCATAAAACTATCGAACAAAGAAGTAATTTTGTTTTTTTGATTATAAATGAAATTGCAATAGGACAGGGTAGCATTGTTTAACGAAACATCGGCATAATTGTCTTTGTAAGCGCTAGTTTTGGTATTGGTTTCTTCATAAATAGCATCTAAAGCCGACATTGCCTCTGTAAAATCGTTGCAACTTATTTGGTTTATGGAAGCATTTATTTTCGCATTTATAACATTGATTTTGTAAAATAAAATATTTTCGTAGGCATTATACTCAAAAATATTATTTCCCGAAAAAGTTTTGATTATTACATGGTATTGCATTCCAAAATCTCTTTTGCTTTTTTCGTATCTTCTCAGTTCATAAAAATAGCTATTTAAGTTATCTTCTCTTCGGTTTAAATTTTCAATAATTTGACTCACAGGGTACGAAGACTGATTAATATAATCATTCATAATCAGGGTACCATTGGCCATGCACTCAATTGTTTTTTCGTTCATTCGAATAAAACTATCGCGTAAAAAAGTGTTTTTTTCAAAACCCTTATCGTTAATTTTTAGGATAGTGTTGATCGATTTAAGTTTGTCAATGATTTTGTTTGCAGTAGCTCGAGATCTTGTTTCCATTTGATTGTCCATAATAGAAGCAGAGTATTCTTGAAGAGATTTCTTTACAAAAAGTTCGTTCTTAGCAAAATCATTTAAGTAAGCCTCAATGGTGCGGTACCCGACTGATTTTGATTCTTGTGCAAAGGCAACACAAGACAACAGCAATAAAAAGAACATAAAACAATTTACTTGTCTTTTTGTTTTATTTTTTCCTGATTTTAAGTAAGTGTTTTTCATAATTGCAATCTTTAATTGTTTGATGTAAAGGTACTCTCGTTGTGAGCAGTTCTTTTTACATATTATTTATTAAAGATTACATAATTATACAAAAAAAAAGATTTCTACTGTATAGAAATCTGTGAGAGGTTAGTCGTTATTTGTGAATTTATCATACAAGTTCTCAAATTCGATGTTTCGTTTCAAAAAGTCACTGTTGGTTAAATACCATCGCTTTAATAAATCACTTTTTTTGATTTGATTTTCATATAAAGTATCAAAGAATTTATTTTTAGTATCGTTGTATCTTCTAACTTCATTGTTGTAATCTTCTACTTTTATGACGTCATTGCTTTCCAAAAACTTACTTTTAATTTTTTGAAAATCATCGTAAACCGCAATGTATTGTTGGTATAATGGCAATACAGTTTCGTTTTGCTTCAATATGAAATTTATGAATTCAATGTTGATGTCATTTAACGATTTGTCTATAAAATCGTCTTTATAAATATCGGTTTTTACTAATGATTCTTCGGCTATGCTGGTTATGAAATTAGTGCATTCAACAACGTCATCGGTATTTCGATATTTAAAAAGTTGTACCAACTTGTCGTCTAATACATTTAGTTTGTAAAAGATTAGGTTTTGATAGGCATTATATTCGAAGACATTTCTCTTGTTATAGTTACGAATTAAGATGTTGTATTTTAATCCGAAATCTCTTTTAGCGCTCTCATAATTCAATATCTCAGCATAGTATTTTGAGATTTCCGATTCCTTGTAAGAGAAATTTTTAAAAATTTCTGAATAATCTAACCCACTTTGCACTCTGTAATCGTTTAATTTAAGCGACTTGTTTTTTAATAAAGTTATGGTTTTGTTGTTAAGCTTGATAAAAGCATCTCGCAAACCAACATCTCTTGAACCTTTGTTGTCAGAAATCCCTAAATCATTTTTTAGTAAATTAATATTAATATCTTCAAGTTTGGTATAAATTCGTTCCAAAGTGCTTTGAACTCGTGAGTCTGGACTTGCATCAATAATTGAAGTAGAATATTCCATCAACGATTCTTTAACAAATAATTCATTTTTACCAAAGTCATTGATATAGGCTTTAGCGTTTCTGTAATCTTGAGCAAAGGTGGTTTCACACAATAAAATTAAAATGAATACAAACCAAAAAGCAATTAATTTACTGATGCTTTTTAGGTCTGGTTTTCGTTCTGTATGAATTTCATTTTCCATATTCAAATGTAATAATTGGGGTTATCAAAGTTTAAAAATAAATAAATTTAGTATTTTGACAGATATAAAGCATCTATAAAATGCAATAAAAATCGATAAAATGCAATATTTACATACAAAAGTAAGATAAAGTTTATAAAAATTTTAAATCAAAAATGATCTCATAACATCTTACTATTTGAAGCACTTTTTAAACAACTAAATCGATTGAGTTTATAAGTTTTTACAAAAAGCAATGATTTAGTTTTGAGATATGCTTAAATTTGTGAGGCTTTTTTTAGCTAATATGCAATTATCTAACTAATAAATAAACATAAATAATGAGTATTATTATTAAAGTACACGCTAGACAAATTTTGGATTCTAGAGGAAATCCTACTATTGAAGTTGATGTAGTAACCGAAAATGGTGTTTTAGGACGCGCTGCTGTACCCAGTGGAGCTTCAACCGGAGAGCATGAAGCTGTTGAACTTCGTGATGGCGGAAAAGCCTACATGGGAAAAGGTGTGTTGAAAGCCGTTGAAAATGTAAATACTAAAATTGCTCCTGAATTATTAGGAGTATCTGTTTTTGAACAAAATCTAATCGATCAATTAATGATTGATTTAGATGGAACTGCTAACAAAGGGAATTTAGGTGCGAATGCTATATTAGGTGTTTCGATGGCGGCGGCAAAAGCGGCAGCAAATGAACTAAACTTGCCTTTATACCGCTATGTCGGAGGTGTTTCTGCCAATACATTACCAGTTCCAATGATGAATATCATCAATGGTGGTTCGCATTCGGATGCACCAATTGCATTCCAAGAATTCATGATTATGCCAGTGAAAGCGACTTCGTTTACGCACGCCATGCAAATGGGAACAGAAATTTTCCATAATTTGAAAAAAGTATTACACGATAGAGATTTGTCAACTGCTGTTGGTGATGAAGGTGGATTTGCTCCAAATTTAGCTGGTGGAACAGAAGATGCTATTGAAACGATTAAGAAAGCGGTTGAAAATGCAGGATATACATTTGGAGACGAAGTAATGATAGCACTAGATTGCGCGGCTTCTGAATTTTATGTAGACGGAAAATACGATTATACCAAATTTGAAGGGCCTAATGGTAAAATCAGAACGTCTAAAGAACAAGCTGAATACATGGCAGAATTGGCTTCAAAATATCCTATCATTTCTATTGAAGACGGAATGCAAGAGAACGACTGGGACGGTTGGAAATATTTAACCGAATTGATTGGTGATAAAGTTCAATTAGTTGGTGATGATTTGTTTGTAACCAATGTTGAGCGTTTGTCAACCGGAATTGAAAAAGGAATTGCCAATTCAATTCTAGTGAAAGTAAACCAAATTGGAACCTTAACGGAAACCATTGCTGCAGTCAACATGGCAAAAAATGCAGGATATACTTCGGTAATGTCACACCGTTCAGGAGAAACAGAAGACAATACCATTGCCGATTTAGCTGTAGCTTTAAACTGTGGACAAATTAAAACAGGTTCGGCTTCTCGTTCGGATCGTATGGCAAAATATAATCAGTTATTGAGAATAGAAGAAGAATTGGGCGATACAGCGTATTTCCCTGGTTTGAAAGCTTTTAAGCAAAAATAGATAAAACTTAGACATTGAAACCCGACTGCATCCAGTCGGGTTTTTTTATTGATTTAAATGCAACTTTTATCGAATTCTCGATGAAATCTATCGAATTCTAAATTAAATCTTTTTATTTAAATGTAAAGTTTATTTTTGTTTCTATAATTTGCATTATGAAGTCAAAACTACTTTTTTTATTTCTGTTCATTTCTTTGTTTGCTTCGGCACAAAATAAAGCGATTGATAGTTTAATGCTTCAACTCAAAACTACTAAAAGCGACATTGTTAAAGCCCAAACGCTCAATAATTTGGCCAATCAATATGTCACCACCAATCCTAAATTGATGCTTCGATATGCTGCTAAAGCCCTACAAGTTTCTCGATCAATCGGATATAAAGTAGAGGAAGGAAATGCTTACCATCATATGGGAAACGCCAACATTATTTTGGGAAATTATACCAAAGCTTTGGATTGTTTTTCTAAATCACAAACTATTTTTGAAAATGAACTAGTATCAGGTACTAGCGAAAATACCAAAGAAATCAAAAATGGATTGGCCCGTGCATACGGCAGTATCGGTTATGTGTTTATGGAACAAAGTAATTATGATAAAGCACTTTTGTTCAATTTCAAATCGTTGAAGATTTTTCAGGAAACACAAAACCTACAAAAACTTGCCCGAGTTTACAACAATATAGGAGTCATTTATAAATCGCAAAATGATTTCTTTAAGGCTTTGGTGTACTATGAAAAATGTCTGGATATTCAAGAACAATTGGATGATGAAAATATAGGAACTACCACCAGCAATATCGGATTGATTTACTTACTAAAGAAAGATTATGTAAAAGCACTCGAGCGCTTTAAAGAAGCCAAATATTGTTTTGACACCTTTCCAAATCCAAACGGATTAGCGCAGTTGTACTATAATTATGCTTTGTATTATAAAGATTTGTATCAAAATAATAAAGCTATAGTGTACACCAATATGGCGCTAGAAATTTTTGAAAGCATCGAGAATAAATTCTGGATTGCCAATTCATATGCCATTTTGGGAGAAATTTATTTGCAACAAAAAGAGTATCAAAAGGCGCTACAGTTTACTGAAAAAGCATTGGTTTTGTCCAAAGAATTAAAAACATTGGATAAAATTCAAGTGTTTGAAAAAACCTTGAGTGAAATTTATGAAAAACAGAATAATGTTGTTGAGGCACTAAAGCATTACAAATTATACAGTATTGCTAAAGATAGCGTTACCAATGCACAAACCATTAAAAATTCGATTCGGGCCGAAATGAATTTCGATTTTGATCGCAAACAAATGCTCCAAAAAGAAGAACAAATCAAAAAAGACTTGGTTTATAAGGAGCAAAAAAAGACCAATCAAATCAAGTTAATATTGGCTATTTTACTTTCTTTATTGATTTCAGGTATGGCCTTTTTAATGTATAATAGAGTGCAATTAAAACGAAGACTAACTCTCGAAAAAGAATTGGCCGTATACGAACAAAAAGCGTTGCATTTGCAAATGAATCCACACTTTGTGTTCAATTGTTTGGGTTCTATTTCTAGTTTTATTGTGCAAAATAGTACCGAAGCCGCCATCAAGTATTTGGCTAAATTTTCAAAATTGATGCGATTGACCCTTGAGTATTCTAAAGAAACGTTGATTCCAATTGACAAAGAAATAGAAAGTCTACAGAATTATTTGGAATTGGAGCAATTGCGCTTCAACAACTCATTTCAATTTCAAATCAACAAGAGTAAAGAAATAGAAGATGATGTTGCGCTACCGCCCTTGTTGATGCAGCCGTTTGTTGAAAATGCAATTATTCACGGTATGAAACCGAAATCTAATGAGGGATTTATTACCTTAGATTTTTACATAGAAAAAGAAAGTTTAGTGTGTGTAGTAACTGACAATGGAATCGGTATTGATAAATCCAAATCGATGAAAGAAAGTTTTGTTTCTATGCACAAGTCGATGGCACTAGATATCACCAAAAAAAGATTGGAAATGATGGAAGAAACTACCGCACAAAAAGCCAAAGTAGTCATAGAACAGTTAGAAGAAGATGGTAAAATACTTGGAACCAAAGCGATGCTCGTTCTGCCATTGCAATATTTGTTTGCAAAATAATTAATTTAGAAAACACAAAACATGATAACAGCGGTACTCATTGATGATGATGTAAATTTAAGAGAAGGAATGAAAGGTCTTCTTTCATTATATGCGCCTGATATTACCATTATCGGAGAGGCAGACAGTGTTGAAACTGGCGTTGAGATATTGAACGAACTCCACCCACAAATTGTTTTTTTGGACATTCAAATGAATGATGGAACCGGTTTTGACTTGCTGGAAAAGTTGGCGGAAATTAATGGAAAAGTAAATACACACATTGTTTTTGTCACCGCTTATGAACATTATGCGATAAAAGCCTTTCGATTTAGTGCCTTAGATTTTTTGTTGAAACCCGTCGGACCAGATGAATTAGAAAAGGTAATCAGTAAAATTAGAAATGTATTAGAAAAAGACAACGATTATTCACACATCGATTTATTGTTAGAAAACATTCGTAAAAAAGCCGACAACTTTAAAAGAATTGCATTATCCAACTCAGACGGCATTCATTTGTTGGACATCAATGATATTATTCGGTGTGAAAGTGACGATAATTACACTAAGTTTTTTATTAAAAAAGGAAAACCAATATTGATTTCTAAAACGCTAAAAGAGTACGAAGAATTGTTGTCGGAATATGATTTTGTTAGAATACACCAATCGCATTTAATTAATTTAGCCTACGTCAAGTCGTACATAAAAAAGGAAAACGGATTTGTATTGATGCACAATGACGAACAATTGCCAGTTTCTCAAAGAAAAAGAGAAATGTTACAAGACATATTATCAAAAAAAAATAATTAATACAATGCTCCAGTTTAACTTAAACACAAGAACAATGAAAAAAATAGTTTACTTATTTCTACTCTTGTTGACCGGAATAATGTCGGCTCAAAATATTGTGTTCAACGGAACAGCTTTCAAGAATAAATTACTATTGGCATCAGCATCTAATAATATTGCTAAAGACCAAAACGGAATCAATATTAAAATAGATACGAACTTAGATAATGAAATCAGTTATGCCGAAGCAGCAGTAGTATACGAATTAGAATTGGAAAGTGCTTCTATTAATAATTTAGAAGGGTTAGCCTATTTTACCAATTTGACTGATTTGGATTTTCATCAAAATATGGTGAGTAGTGTAGACCTCTCAAGCTTAACCAACTTAAGACATCTAACGGCCAATCATAATTATTTAACGACTATAGATATATCTGCTTTAACATATCTTTTAAGTACAGATGTTTCTGACAACCAATTGATAACAATTTATGCTAAAAATGGAAACAATGCCGATACCATCAATTTTAACGGCAGTAGTAATAATGGGTTGTCGTATATCTGTATAGACGAATCACAAGTGAGTTATATCAATTCTATTTTAGGCAGTTTTACTCCAATTGTAAATTCTTTTTGTACTGCTCCACCTGGAGGAAATTATACTACGTTATCGGGCGTTGTTGTGTTTGATGTATTGAGCGACGGTATTGATGCTGGTGATCCTAGATTTCCATTTATAAAAGTGCAATGTGTTATTGGATCCAATGTGTTGCAAACTACTACGGATGCTAACGGTCAGTATGTATTTTACACCATACAAACTTCAGGTAGTTTTTCGATAGTTCCAGTAATTGAAGATAACAGCATTTTTAATGTGCCTACTGCCTATGTGGGTGCATTAGGAACCAATGTCATTCACGATTTTGTTTTAACACCAATTGCGTCTCCATCACCCGATTTGGAAGTAGTTGTCAATCCGGTATCGGATGCCATTTCAGGAACCGCTGCCGATTATCAAGTAACATACAAAAACAAAGGGTCTAAAAAAGTAACCGGAACGGTTGTCTTTACCTATGATGCGGCTAATATGACAGTAGTAAGTTGTACCAATCCTAATGCTTCTTTAGCAACTTTAGGACAAGTATCATTAGATTTTTCGGATTTATTGCCTTTTGAAACCAGAAGTTATCAAGTGACTTTTGGTATTAGTTCGAGTTATCCTAATGGGAATTTACTCAATTTTAATGCAACCATCACGGATATTTTGGGAGCTACAGAAACCACAACTGTGGGCGATAACACTTTTAATTATAAACAAACTGTTGGGGCAACAATTGCCAATACTCTAACTTGTTTGGAAGGTAATGTAGAAGAAGCATCACATATAGGGGATTACCTTCATTACGATTTGCATTTTGTAAATAATGGCAATGCCGTTGCTACAAATGTGGTAGTTAAAACGGTGTTTGATCCTACAAAATATGATTTGAATTCACTTCAAGTTTTAAATTCATCACATCCTTTGGAGGTAAGAGTAAAAGATACAGAAGCACTTTTTTATTTGAGTAATGTAGCCATTGGTGGTCCAGGTGGTGACGGTGGGATTTTGTTGAAAATTGCATCCAATTCTAACTTAACAGCTGGGCAATCAGTATCAACAAATGCCGAAATATTTTTTGATTATGGCACTAATTTTAACATTGGTTTACTGCCAAATAGTACTGCAACTACCGCTATTGAAACCACCACTTTTCAAAACTTGAGTCTAACACAAAATCGTATTGATGCATCGGTATCGATTTATCCAAATCCAGCCCAATCTTTAGTGTCTATCAGTGCTACAAATACTATTAAATCCGTTCAACTTTTTGATGTATTCGGACGGTTGTTGCAAATGAATGTTACCGATGCAATTACAGCTTCGTTGGATATTAGTGAACGATTGAATGGGGTTTACTTTCTTAAAATAACCACTGACTATGGGTCTAAAGTAATAAAAATACTAAAAGAATAGTTTTGTTTGATAATTGAGTGGCCACCGATTTCTGGAATATAATCAGGAATGGGTGGTTTTTTTTTGGAAGAAAATTAAAGGCCGCTAAGTACAGATTTTAGTTTTTCAATTTCAAAAGGTTTTAACAAGAAGTCATTAAAATAAAAATTGTAGTCGGTATTGTCTTTGGCAGCAATATCTGCAGTTAAACCAAATATAGGCGTTTTTTTGTTAGGATTTTCTAGTGTTCGAATGTTCTTAGCCGCTTGGTATCCATCCAAAACAGGCATGTGAATGTCCATTAAGATGTAGTCGTATTGTGTAACTTGAGCTTTTTCAGTTGCCTCCAATCCGTTTCGGGCATGATCGGTTATAATGTTCCATTTGGTGAGCAGTTTAAGAGCAATCATGGCATTGATTGCATTGTCTTCAACCAGCAATACTTTTATTCCGTCAATGTCATTTTTAAAATTTACATGATTGTTTTGCTCTAAATTTTGTGATTTTTTGAGTTTTAATTCGAAGGAAAAAGAAGAACCTTTTCCGTAAATACTTTGAATGTTAATTTCGCTGTCGTGAAGTTCGATTAGTTTTTTGGTGATGGACAGGCCTAAACCTGCTCCGTCTTTTTTACGAGTAATTCCCGATTTTAATTGCGAGAAACTTTCGAATACTTTATCCAAGTTTTCTTTTTCAATACCAATTCCAGTATCCGAAACTTTAAACAATATTCGGTCAAAAACGGGTCCTTTTTTTACAACTTTTACCTCTAGCTTTATAGAACCAATATCGGTGAATTTTATCGAATTACTGATTAGATTTCCGAGAATTTGAGTAATTTTTGTTTCGTCCAATAAATAATAGTCAAAAAGAGCTTCGTCAATTTTTAGTTTAAAATCAATATTTTTTTCATTGGCCTGAATACTGTAGGTTTTCCAAATATTTTCTAAATATGATTTTACTTTACAAGATTGCACGTCCAGTTTCATCTTGCCTAAGTCTATTTTAGTATAATCTAAAATATTGTTAACAATTTGCATTAAATGATTGGAAGAAAACTGTAGCGATTCAATTAACGATTTGTCTTCTAAGTTAGAATTTTCGTTCAACATATTAGAAATAGAAATTACGGCATTCAAAAGGCGTTCTTATTTCATGACTCATAGTTGAGAGAAAATCTTGTTTGATTTTAGCTTCTTGAACGGCCTTATTACTTTTGGCAATAATTATGGCTTTCTCTTTTTGAAATTCAGTTTCTTTTTGTAGCGCTTGCATCCGCACCAATAAGTCATAATTTTCAATTACTTTAAAGTTTTGTGCGTTGTGAATGCCTTCTTTCTCAATCAAATATAGTTCTAAAAATTCCAACGATTTTTCTAAATTATTTTCAGCCTTGTAAAGAGTATAAAATAAATATAATAGTTTGAACTTGATTATAGAAATGGTATAGGTGTTGCATATTTCTAATCCGAGAGACGCATATTTAAGTGAGGATTTAATTTCATTACTTTCAAAGTATAACTTTGCTAATTTGGCATAGGCCATCACCAGTCCAAGTTTTTCCCCAGTTTGTGTGTGAATAGTAATTGCTTCATTAAAATCAGCAATAGCTTCAGGATATTTTTTTTCGGCCCAGAATACTTTTCCTCTACCATATATAGCAAATCCTAAACCTCTGAAGTCGTTTCCTTTTAGCTTGATATCGATAGATTTTTTGATGAGGGTTTTAGCTAATTCAACTTGATTGTTTTTAATGTAGATACCAGATAAATTGTTGTAAGCATTGGATTCAAGATTCAGGTCGCGAATTTCCTTGGCTGCTTTAATGGCGTTTTTGTAACACTGAATGGCTTTTTGTTCATCTCCCATGAAATCATAAACAGTGCCCAACGACTTTTCACATTTAGAAATGTTATGGTAATCATTGTGTTTTTTATAAACAATCAAGGCATCGATTAAATAGACCACACCCATTTGGAAATTAGTGGTTTTATAATAAAAACCAGCCAAATTGTATTTGGCATCTGCTAACCCTTTTTCATCATTCAGTTTTTCGTAGAGTTGGATGCATTTTTGCGATAAATTAAAAGATTCGTCATACTTGCCAGTAATCATATGGTATAACGATAGTTGTGAGTAAGCTTTAGCTTTGAGGTCGTCTAATTCATTTTGGTTGCACAAATGCAAGGCTGCTTCAGTCGTCTTGATGCTTTCGTCAAGATTGTTAATTCTAATAGCATAAGATTTTTCTAAAAGAGCGTTAATTTTTTTTCTAATTTCCTCCATAGGTTTGTTTCAAAATAACTTCTGTACTGTGAAATACGCTTTATACAGACGAAAGGATTTAGTTCTCTCAAAGCCTCACTACCCAAAAATAATAATATTTTATCAAATAGATGCATCAGTTAATGGTTTGTTGCAAATAAGTTGTTTGTCAATGCTGTCATACAGTATGTCTTTGAAAATAAAAAGCTTCACGAGTAACTTCCTAATTGAATGCAGTCGATTTGTATATCAACTTTGCATTTTTTATAGAAAAATTAACGAAAACGTTGCTGTATTTCTTTTTTAATTCATTTGAAATTCCATAAATTTGTTAAATTATAATTTTTCAGACTTAAAATTCAATTTATATCATGTCAAAAACAGCCATATTAGAGTACGATGGTAAAAAATTTGAGTTTCCTGTTATCATAGGAAGCGAAAATGAGCCAGCTATCGACATCAACAAACTACGCGATTTAACAGGTGCTATCACTTTAGATCCAGGGTATAAAAATTCTGGTTCATGCGAAAGTAAAATAACATTTCTTGATGGGGAAGAAGGAATTCTTCGTTATAGAGGTTATGCTATTGAAGACTTAGCAGAAAAAGGTGACTTTTTAGAAGTGTCTTATCTCGTTATTTTCGGAGAATTACCTACTAAAGAGCAATTAGTTCAGTTTGAAAACGACATTCGTAAATACACTTTAGTAAACGAAGAAATGAAAAACATCATCGATGGTTTCCCAAAAACAGCGCATCCAATGGGTGTTTTGTCTTCGTTAACATCAGCATTGACTGCTTTTAATCCTAAAGTTGTGAATGTTGAAAATGAAAAAGAAATGTATGAAGCAGTGTGTAAAACAATGGGTAAATTCCTTGTTATTGCTACTTGGACGTACAGAAAAATGATGGGTTATCCACTAAATTATTATGATAACACTCAAGGATATGTAGAGAATTTCATGCAATTGATGTTTAAACTTCCTACAGGGCCTTACGCTGCAAATCCTTCCGTGGTTGCTGCTTTAGACAAATTGTTCATTCTTCATGCCGACCACGAACAAAACTGCTCTACTTCTACGGTTAGAATTGTTGGTTCATCACATGCTGGATTGTTTGCGTCTATCTCTGCAGGTGTTTCTGCACTTTGGGGACCATTGCATGGAGGGGCTAATCAAGCAGTATTAGAAATGTTGGAAGCCATCCAAAAAGATGGTGGAGATGCCGATAAATACATGGCTAAAGCTAAAGATAAAGACGATCCTTTCCGTTTGATGGGATTTGGACATCGTGTGTATAAAAACTTTGATCCAAGAGCAAAAATCATCAAAAAAGCAGCTGATGAAGTTTTGAGGACTTTGGGTGTTGATGATCCAATTCTACAAATCGCTAAAAAATTAGAAGAAGCAGCGCTTGTAGATGATTATTTTGTATCTAGAAAATTATATCCAAATGTTGATTTCTATTCAGGTATTATTTACCGTGCTTTAGGAATTCCTACTGAAATGTTTACCGTTATGTTTGCTATTGGACGCCTTCCAGGATGGATTGCTCAATGGAAAGAAATGCGTGTAAATAAGGAGCCTATTGGAAGACCAAGACAGGTGTATACAGGATATCCTTTGAGAGATTTTGTACCAATGGATAAACGATAATTTATTTAAAATACTTTTTTAAAACTTCTTGTGAAAACAAGAAGTTTTTTTTTGCCCATTTTTTAGTAAAATAATCTTTTAAAATAAAACCAAAATGGTGAGAAAAAAAGAGATATTTTATATTGTAGGAAAATTATATTATTGAAATTATAAAATGTGCTTTTTATCGATTTTATATGTTTATAAACGATTTTATTTAAAACGTTTATTATATATTTGAGAAAGAAAATAACAGATTCAAAAATGCTTGAATTTTTCTTTTAAAAAAGACTCAACGGTTTAAACCCCAAATTCGAATCGTTGAAGAATTAAAATGAATTGCTTTTTTAATAATTTAAACCCTACTACTATGAAAAAGAAAAACTACTTTTTGCTTTCAACTTTTGTTTTTTTTGGAATGGTTACTGTCAGTAACGCTCAAGTTGATTCTACTTCAGTAGATAAGAATGAAATAACTAATAGAGGGCATCTACAAAGAAATGCATCAGTAAACAATCTTGTACCAACTAGTTTCTTTTGGAAGGTAAATGGAAATGCAGGAACTACACCAGGGATTAACTTTATTGGAACTACAGATAATGTGGATTTGGTTTTTAAAAGAAATAATTTTTTTAGCGGAAAAATAGGTTTTGTAAATACTTCTTACGGACTGACATCCGGACAAGGTGGTTTTTCAAATGTTAACATCGGAATTAGAGCCGGAAGTAATTCCAATCATAATTTGAATTTTTATAATGTTTCTATTGGAGAAAATTCTGGGATGAATAATGTTTCTGGTTCTGTGAATACATTTGTTGGGACTAATACAGGAACTTACAATACCACAGGGTTTGGAAATACTTTTATTGGTGCAGAAGCTGGAATCAGAAATACAACAGGTAATTCAAATACTGCTCTAGGTTACCGTGCACTTTTTAAAAATACTTTAGGTAGTGATAATATTGCTTTAAGTAATGCCTCTTTAGAGTTGAATGATACAGGTAACAGTAATATAGCATTGGGAAAATGGGCCATGCGTGGCAATATTTCAGGAAGCTATAATATAGGAATAGGAAATTCAGCTGGAAGTGCCTCTACTGGAGAAAGTAATGTTTTTGTTGGTGAAGCTGCAGGAACCAATTTATCATCAGGTGACAAAAACTTGTATTTTGGATATTATACAGGTCATTTCTTAAAGTCAGGTTCAAATAATATTTTCATTGGTGCGCGTGCTGGATATTCAACAAGTTTTGGTTCAAACAACCTTTTCATAGGAAATAGTTCGGGCGTAAAATCAGGTACCAAAAATATAACAATCGGAGAAAGTGCAGGAGGAGATAGAGGTGATGGCAATATTCTTTTAGGAAATAACACAAGTATTAATACTGCTTTTCAACCCAATCCTTTAAATGACAATATTTTGAATATTGGTAATGTTATTTTTGGATACAATATGAATAGAGTGAGTAGTGCCGATAATTCATCTGTTAAACAAGGATTAATAGGTATCAATACTACAACTCCAAAAAACAATCTTGAAATAAGAAGTGATGCTAACAATACTTCAGGGCTACGTTTTACCAATTTAACTAGTGCTTACAATCCTCCAGTTGGAACATCTAATACTAAATTTTTAAGTGTTACTACAGATGGAGATGTTGTTTTGGAGAATTTGCCTCGAACAACGGTAACCAACGAATTGACTTCTAGTGCCAACACAATGACCAGTACTGTGAGTGGAATTGCTTCTACAGCTCCAATTGTAAACACCATTTCAAACACCATCAACAACAATCAGTTGGTTACAACCGTTAATGGCGTTGCTGCTACACCGGTAACGTTACCAATAAGTCCAATTCAAACATTATCTCAAAGTGAAAATACCATTACGTTGTCAAATGGTGGTGGCTCTTTTGTATTACCAACTTTTATCGATACTGACACCGATGCACAAACGTTAGCATTACAAGGAAATACGCTTTCTATTTCTAATGGAAATTCTGTTCAACTTCCTCCATTTGTTGAAGTTGATGGAAGCGTTACTAATGAATTACAAACGTTATCGCAAAGTGGAAATGTAATAACGTTATCTAATAATGGTGGGTCGTTTACCCTACCAACATTTACAGATACAGATGCTCAATCGTTAAGTTTAGTTGGAAATAATCTTACTATTTCTAACGGAAATACAGTAGTGCTTCCAACCTACACCGATACCGACAATCAATCGTTAACCTTAACAGGAAATACACTTTCAATTGCAAATGGAAATTCAATTGTACTTCCTTCTACAACCGTTACGGCTGGTACAAATGTGTCAGTTACTGGGAATGGTTCTACTGCAACACCTTATGTTGTTAGCTCGCAAGACACCAGTTTGTATGCCAATAATGGCGTTATTAATCAAGCTACAACAGTAAATGGAAACCGAGTAGTAGATATGAATGATAGAAATATTTGGTTCAATACAGCAACAAGTACTGTCAATGGTAAAATGTATATCGGATCTACAGTGGTGTATCCAAATGCTACCGGAAATTATAAATTGTTTGTAGAAGGCGGAATTTTAACAGAAAAAGTAAAAGTAGCTTTGAGAAGTTCGGCTAATTGGGCAGATTATGTTTTCGCAGAAGATTACAAATTAATGCCATTGTCTGAAGTGGAACAATTTATTAAAGAAAACAAACATTTACCAGGTGTGGCTTCTGCAACCGAATTGTCTAAAAACGGTTTAGATATTGCTGAAATGCAAGCAAAACACATGGAGAAAATCGAAGAATTGACACTTTATTTAATCGAAAAAGATAAAAAAATTGAAGCGCAAAATAAAGTAATCGAAAAACACAATCAAGAAATTGAAGAGTTGAAACTTCAGGTTAAGGCTTTAATCGAAAAAACCAAATAGTCATGAGCAACAAGATCTATAAAATAGTATTGTTCTGTTTTATCTGCTTTAGCTCCAGTGCTGTTTTTGCTCAAGTAAACGAATACATTCAATCCGAGAAAAACAGAATAACCAAAGCCGAACAAACAGAAATAGAAATTGAAAAATTCATCAATGATAATCTTAATAATTACAATTTATCGACTGAAGTTAGCAACGAAGTTATTCAACATCTTAAAGATGAAGAAGAATTTACCGATGCTGAACTAAACAAAGCAATTCAGAGTACTAAGATTTATGAATTGCGAAAATTATTTTTCAGCCAAAATCCAGATAAAAGAGCTAATTATGTAGCTGCTCCACTTCCCGCAACATTAAAACAGCAATGTGTGAATGGCGACTTTGAAGACGGAACAGCAGGCTATTCTTTTTGGTCAGATCCACATCCTCAACCAGCCTCTGGAAGTGCTTTTTTCTTGTCGTGTGCCACACCAACAGCTTTAACAGCTACCAATGTGGTAACGCCGTCTACCAACAACTTCAATTCAACCATCACAATGATTAATAACACAAGTGCTGGGTACCAACAATTTGATCCAACACTTGCCGGATTGGGAGTTAACGTACCAACATTAGCACCCAGTGGTGGTTCTAAATGTGTGAAATTGAATAATGCTTTTGGATTGGGTTCGTCAGATCAAACCACGGTTTCTCGTTATTTTCCGAGCATTAATCAACCCACAATTGATTTTAATTTCTCTTTAATAATGGATAATAAACCAGCTCATGGTCAACCTATTCAACCTTTTTTTAGAGTGAGAGTCTTAGATCAAAATCATAATATTGTGGATGAGATTTGTATTATTGCTGATCCAGACAATTGTTTGTTTAATGTAATTTATGTGAATAGCGGAAGACGTGTTTTGTACACAGGATGGATTTGTGCTCGATTGAATGTGGCTGATATTATGAATCAACCAGGAACCATTGAGTTTACCGTAAGCGACTGTCAACCTTCGGCGCATTTCGGAACGGTATATGTAGATAACATTTGTGGAACCATTTGTTCGGCACCTCAATTGGGAGCTTTGAGTTTGGATCCAACCAACATCAATTGTCCTGATACAGTAAACAATACGCCATTCCAAGTTTGTGGCACATATCAAACGCCTTTAAATGCAACTTTAAATACATTATCGTTAGACATCATGCAAGGCGGTGTTCTTGTTGGATCAATACATTCGCCAACCCAGCTAGGTGCCAATACGTTTTGTTTCACTGTGTCTCCAAGTATTTTTGGCGCCACACCATCGGGTAATTTCGAATTTCAAGTTAATGCAACTTTTAATGTCAATTGTCCTGCGGGTACTTTTCATTATGATATTTCCGATAATTCGGCCAATGTAGGGCCCGATGTGACGTTTAACAATTGTTGTTTACCAATATTAACCTTGCAATCGCCAGCCGATGACCATAATAATTTAGCGGCACCATCGGTCATATTAAGAGAACGTTCCGATTGGATTAAGGCTTCTAATATTGTCTCTGTTGGAAATAATGTAGTTGGAAATGGAGTAGTATATCATGCGGCTAACTATGTAGAGTTAAACCCTGGGTTTGAAGCACTATTGGGTGCTCAATTCGCTGCCTATCCAGAAGGATGCTCGGGTAATTATACCTACAAAAATGAGGAAGAAAACACGCGTCCATTTGCCCAAATTCCAGTAGATGAAACCATTAATTTAACTAAAATTTCTAGAGGTTTTTCTATTATTCCGAATCCATCTAGCAGTATAATTGATATTGTAATGACTAACGGAGCTTTCCATAAAGTTTCAATTACAACCATCGATGGTAAAGTGGTGTATGAACGAAATGTTGAAAGTGCGGTTAACACCCAAGTCGATGTAAGTAGGTATTCCAACGGTATTTACATCATTAATATTCTTTCGGATGATGGAAATGTCTTAACCGAAAAATTAATTAAAAACTAAATACAAATAGTTATAAACAAAAGCTTCGTTAATCAACGGAGCTTTTTTATATTTGCCTCAAGCCAAAAGCTATTTTATGCTACACTTAAATGTAAAAAACGAAACCTCACGATTGAGGGCAGTAGTGTTAGGTTCTGCAGTACACAACGGACCAACACCAACCGCAGATGAAGCTTACGATCCAAAATCATTAGAACACATTCTTGCCGGAACCTATCCGGTAGAAGCCGATATGGTGGCTGAAATGGAAGCGTTTAACAAAGTGTTTCAAAAATATGATGTCACAGTATACCGACCAGAAATGATCGAAAACTACAATCAAATTTTTACTCGTGATATCGGATTTGTAATCGATAATACGTTTGTTAAAGCGAATATTTTACCTGATAGAGAACGCGAATTGGATGCGATTCAATACGTGATTGATCAGATAAATCCAGATAAAGTAGTGCGTCCGCCTGAAGAAGTACACATAGAAGGCGGAGACGTAATGTTGTGGAATGATTATATTTTCATCGGAACGTATAAAGGTTCTGATTATAAAGATTACATCACCGCTCGAACCAATATGGCTGGAGTGGAGTATATTCGTCACTTGTTTCCTCACAAAATTGTCAAAGAGTTTGATTTGGTGAAATCTAAAATTGAAGCACGCGATAATGCCTTACATTTGGATTGTTGCTTTCAGCCAGTCGGAATTAATAAAGGAATCATTTACAAAAGTGGTTTCCGCGAAGAAGCCGATTATATGTATTTGGTGAATTTGTTTGGGAAAGAAAACTTATTCCACATCACGCGTGACGAAATGTATAACATGAATTCGAATGTATTTTCTATTGCACCCGATGTAGTGGTTTCGGAACGAAATTTTACGAGATTGAATACCTGGTTAAGAGATCAAGGATTTACGGTAGAAGAAATTCCGTATGCCGAAATTGCCAAACAAGAAGGACTGTTGCGATGTTCAACATTACCACTAATTAGAGACTAATCGCGTTAGGGATAGCAGTGAAAATCCTTTTTGTTTGTTATCCCTAGCGCAGTCGAGGGAACAAACAAAAAGATTGAAACGAATAGCCCGGCTAACGCCATAAAAAACAAAAAATGAAACAAACTACCAATTCCATATTGATGATTCGTCCTGTGGCTTTCCGCATGAACGAACAAACAGCGGTAAACAATTACTATCAAAAAGTATTAGACGGTTTAACGCCGCAAACGGTTAATACCAAAGCGCAAGAAGAATTTGATGCTTTTGTAAACAAACTTCGAATGGTAGGAGTAGATGTGACTGTGGTTGATGACACCGTAAATCCGGATACACCCGACAGTATTTTTCCGAACAATTGGATTTCGTTTCATGAAAATGGTGACGTGGTGTTGTATCCAATGTTTGCCGAAAATCGTCGCGCCGAACGAAGAGAAGATATTCTAGATATTCTTGAAGATAAAGGATTCCAGATTAACGACGGTATTATGGATTATACTTCTGCCGAAGACGATGGTTATTTTCTAGAAGGCACTGGAAGCATCGTTCTAGATCGTGAAAATGGAAAGGCCTATTGCGCCCTTTCACCGCGTGCTGATGAAGAATTGTTCATCGAATTTTGCGAAGATTTTGATTTGAATCCGATTATTTTTGAAGCATTTCAAACCGTGAATGGCGAACGAAAATTAATCTATCATACCAACGTTATGATGTGCATTGGCGATACATTTGCAGTGATTTGTGCCGATTGTATCGACGATAAAAAAGAACGCAAAATGGTTTTAGACAGCCTTCGTTCGGATGAAAAAGAAATCATCTTGATTACCGAAGAGCAAATGAACAATTTTGCAGGAAATATGTTAGAATTACAAGGTGCAGACGAACGTCGTTATTTAGTGATGAGTTCGTCGGCGTATCATGCCTTAACCAAAAAACAAATTGCTCAATTGGAAGAACATATTACCATTTTACATTCAAGTTTAGATACCATTGAAGCTTGTGGTGGTGGAAGTGCTCGCTGCATGATGGCGGAGGTTTTTCTTCCGAAAGAATAAATTCATTAGATAAAAATGAAAATCCCAAATTCCTAGTAATGGAGTTTGGGATTTTTTTAATGAAATTTGATACCACTTATAATGGTAAGTATGGCACTAATAATATACTGAATTCCGATGGCTACCGTCAAAAAACCCACGATTCTAGAGATGGCTACAATTCCCGAGGCACCCAAGTATTTAGCTAGATAATGAGCGCTTCTCAATACTAAAAATATCAATAAGGATACTATAATTATTGAAAATGAAGAGGCCAGTATTTCAATAGTTTTATGATGGTCTTGATTGAAGGCGATTAATAACGAGATGGAACCTGGTCCAGCCAACATTGGCATAGCAAGCGGTGTTAAGGCAATCGAATTGCGATGTTGTAAGTCTTCTTCTACTTCTTTGCTGATACCTTTTCTTTTTTTCGGATTGGCATTAAGTAATCCAAAACCCGAACTTGCTATTAAGAGTCCGCCAGCTATTCGAAGTGCCGGAATTGAAATTCCAAAAAAGCGCAACACATATTCACCTGCAAAAAATGCAATCAATAGTATGATGCAGACGTTTATAGCGGTCCAAAAAGAAACTCGAGAACGTTCCGCTTTGTTATAATCTTGCGTTAATCCCACAAAAAAGGGAATAGCCCCAATGGGATTTAATACCGAAAACAAAGCACCAACTAAAACGAAAAATATATTTATAAAAACGTCCATTTTTCTGAAATAAAGGGATTACGATGCAAAGATAAATAAAGAATAAAAGGGTAAGGTTAAAATAAAAACAATATTCACTAATTTTGTCAAATGAAAAATAAGAAAACGGTTGTACTCGGAGCTTCAACAAAACCAGAACGCTATGCCTATAAAGCCATTACTATGTTGGTAGAAAAAGGCCATTCGGTATTGGCTATTGGTCAAAATCAAGGTGAAGTTGCTGGAGTTTCCATCAGAACTAAAAACATTCCTTTAAAAAACATTGATACGGTTACTTTGTATCTAAATCCGCTGCGTCAACGCGATTATTACAATTACATTTTGGAAACCAAACCCAAACGTGTTATTTTTAATCCTGGTACCGAAAACCCAGAGTTTTACCAACTTTTAAAATCCAATAACATCAAAGTAGAAGAGGCGTGTACTTTGGTTTTGTTGACTACCAATCAATACTAAAATTTTGTTTGACTGGTCGCAGGTTTGCTAATAGCAAGCAATCCTATAAAGGTAATCAATCCGTTTACAATGATTAGTTCGTTGTCAAAAACGTAATCTTTAAATACTACCGACGAGTATTTGCTGATGAAGAAACATACGGCAGGTGAAATCAAACAAATAAAAGGTACGAGTTTGTCATGAACCGTTTTCGATTTTACAAACAACCCAAAAGCATACAGTCCTAAAAGCGGCCCATAGGTGTAGGACGCAATTTTGAATACCATTTTCACTACCGAATCGTCGTTGATGGAATTAAAAATGACAATTACCACAAACATCAAAAGCGAAAAACCAACATGAACCAAATGTCGTGTTCTCACAATGTTGGGTTTGTTTTGGTTTTCGGTTTTGTCCATGCCTAAAAAATCGACACAGAAAGAGGTTGTTAATGCTGTTAAAGCGGAGTCGGTGGTGGCAAAGGTTGCAGCCGTCAATCCGAGTAAAAAGACCACAGTTGGAATAAAACTCAAATGATGAATGGCGATTTCGGGAAACAATAAGTCGGTTCTAGCGACGCCATCAACCATCGGCACTTCAATGCCGTTTTTAGTCGCATAAACATATAATAAGGCGCCAACACTTAGAAAAAAGATATTGATTACAAGAAAAATTCCGGTAAAAGTGTACATGTTTTTTTGAGCGTCACCAATGTTAGCACAACTCAAATTCTTTTGCATCAAATCTTGATCTAAACCAACGGTGGCTATGGTTACAAAGATTCCGCCCAATACTTGTTTCCAGAAATAAGTGCCTTGCAAATAGTTTTCAAAGAAAAATACTTTCGAATAATTACTGTTTTTTACCGATTCAAAAGCATCAATGACGCTAAAGTTCAAGCTTCTGCAAATGAAGAAAATCGTTAAAAATACCGAAGAAATTAGGAAAAATGTTTGTAAAGTATCGGTAATAATGATGGTTTTCAATCCGCCACGATAGGTGTATGCAAAGATCAACGCCAACGAAATTAATACAGTTACGGCAAACGGAATATGGTAATAATCGAACACATAACGTTGTAATACAAAAATGACCAAATACAATCTAAATGCCGACCCAACGGTTCTTCCAATTAAGAAAATGGTAGCGGATGTTTTATAACTTACCACGCCCAAACGTTGTTCGATATAGCCATAAATCGAGGTCAAATTCATGCGATAGTACAACGGCAACAATACTTTAGCAACGATAATAAAACCAATGGCACAGCCAATAACGAATTGAAAATATTTAAACTGTAAATCGGGGTTTCCAACTTCGCCAGGCACCGAAATAAAGGTGATGCCAGAAATGGCTGTTCCAATCATTCCAAACGCAACCAAATACCATTTAGAATTTTTATTGGCTTTAAAAAAGGTATCATTATCAGCGCTTTTCTTGCTAACAATATTGGAAATTAGAATCAATAATCCGAAGTAAATAATGATTAAAGTTAAAATAGCAATTGGCGACATAGTTTAGTTTTTGGTTGTGCTAAAATAGAAATATTTTAAGAAGAAGATAATAGAAAACAGAAAAAAGACGAGTAATACCATTTCTAACTATCCAAAAATCTAAAAATAGAACCATCTAAATTATTATTTTTGTCAAATGGAATTTTCATCAAAATTATTAGAAAAAGCAGTCAATGAAATGGCGCAATTGCCAGGAATTGGCAAACGAACAGCCTTGCGATTGGTTTTGCATTTGTTAAAACAACCCTCTGAGCAAACACATTATTTGTCACAAGCCTTAACTACAATGCGCGACGATATCAAATTTTGTAAAAATTGCCACAATATTTCAGATGTTGAGGTATGTGAAATTTGCAATAATCCGTCAAGAAATCACAGTATTATTTGTGTGGTTGAAGACGTCAGAGATGTGATGGCTATTGAAAATACCAACCAATTCAAAGGAATTTACCAAGTTTTAGGTGGGAAAATTTCGCCAATTGATGGTGTTGGCCCCAGTCAATTAAACATCAATACCTTGGTTGATAAAGTGAAATTGGGCAACGTAGAAGAGATAATTTTTGCGTTAAGCTCAACAATGGAAGGAGATACTACTAATTTTTACATTTACAAACAACTAAAAGAATACCCTATAAAAACTTCTACCATCGCACGTGGTATAGCGGTTGGAGACGAATTGGAATATGCTGATGAAGTTACATTAGGCAGAAGTATCTTGCACAGAGTTCCATTTGAGAATTCATTGAAAAATAATTAGATAATATTCTGTAGCAACTTTTTTGTATTTAGATTTGAAAAACTATCTTTGTTTGCTAAATTAACTTTAAGAATGAACAATCGAATTTACTATATATTATTTTTAATTGGAATGCTATTTACGTCATGTGTACCCACACAAGATTTGATTTATCTTCAGAAAAAAGACGGTTCCACAGACCAAATGGTTAAAAGAGTTCAGAACAAACCATACAAACTTCAAGTCAATGATGTTTTGAGTATTAGTATTAAAGCCATTGACTCTAAATTAGTAGAAATATTCAATACGGATACTCCTGGAATTTTAAATACAACAGAACAAGGACTTTACCTTAAAGGGTATAATATTGATGACCATGGTGATATACGATTGCCAATTGTTGGAAATATCAATGTTCAAGGGCTTACAGTAGATGAGGTTCGAGAAAAAATTGAAAACAATTTGTTGGAGAATCATTTTAAAAAGGAAGCAGGTATTTTTGTAAGTGTGCGATTATCGGGTTTTAGATATACGGTTAATGGCGAAGTGCAAAGTCCAGGATCCAAAATAATTTATAAAGATAACCTGACCATACTCGAGGCAGTTGCCAATTCGGGTGATATTACCGTAACAGGTGATCGAAAAGACGTAAAAGTAATTCGACAATATCCGCAAGGTTCAGAAACCTTCAGCATTGATTTAACCGATGAAAAGGCAATGCAATCGCCTTGTTATTATCTTCAACCCAACGATTATGTATACATTAAGCCTTTGAAACAGAAAACTTGGGGAACGGGTAAAACCGGTATAGAATCATTAAGTACTATAATTACCATATTGTCGCTTGCCACCACCACTTTTTTATTACTAAAATAACAAATAAATAGATGTTAGATATAAAAGATTTTTCTTTTTTTGAAAACCAGAATAACTTTGATTTCAAAGGATTTTTAATCAAAACAGGAAGTTATTGGAAGTGGTTTTTATTAGGCCTAATTGTGTGTTTGACAGTAGCACATCAAGTTAATATTCGAAAACAAAAAATATACTCGTTAGATACTGTTTTAGCAATTAAAGAGCAAGACAATCCTCTTTTTACATCCAATACCAGCTTGGTTTTTAACTGGGGCGGAACTTCAGACCAAGTACAAAATATTGCTACAACAATTAAATCTAGATCACACAATGAGATTGTTGTTGACAAGTTGCAATTTTATATTGATTATTTAAAACAGCAAAAATATTTCATTCAAGATGTATACGGAAGTACACCTTTTGTGGTGAATATTCAAAAAAATAAAAATCAAATTTACAGTACGCCTATCACTATCAAATTCGTTTCTCCAACGGATTATGAAATTCATATTAGTTCAAAATCAACTTCAGTTCCAGTAATCAATTATGCCGAAAATTCTAAAAATTCGGCTACACTTTCAAGTAATGAAGTGGTGAAGAGATTTAAAATTGGACAACAAGTTTCTTTACCCTACCTAAACTGGACTTTGCAATTACAAGATTTCCCGACGAAATATGTTGGAGAAGAATATATGATTGTTTTCAATTCGTTTGACGACGTTGTTTCTAAATATAAAAATCTTAAAGTTAATATCGACGAAAAATCACCATCTATTATAAAATTGGCGCTTGAAGGAACCAACAAAGCCCGAATTGTAGATTATTTGAATGAAACGGTTAAAACATTAATAAAAAGACAGTTAGATAATAAGAATTTATTTGCAGAGAACACTATTAAGTTTATCGATACAACACTTCAAATAATGGAGGGTGATTTAAAAATTGCTAATTCTGATTTGAAAAAATTCAGTCAAGGTAAAAATATTACGGAGATAGAGCTTGGAGGACAAGATTTTCAAACCCAATTATTAGAGTTAGATCGAACCAATGAAGAGGTTAAAAGAAAGATAAACTATTACAACACCCTAAATAATTATTTAAGAAATAGTACCGATTATTCTAAACTTCCAGCGCCATCAGTTGCCGGAATTGAGGATCCAAACATCATGAACAATGTGTCTAAACTTATTGAGCTTTCGGTAAGAAGATCAGAAATGGTTTATGCGGTTAAAAGTAAGTTAATGCTCGATAATATTGATAATGAAATATCATCCGTAAAAAATGTACTTCTTGAAAATATCAGAGCTGCCAAATCTTCTATTCAATTTGATTACACTCAGATAACAAACAAAATTAATCAGGCTGAAACAAAACTAAGAGAGTTGCCTCAAGATAAACAAGAGTACGTGAAAATTATGCGAAAGTATGATTTGAGTAACGATATTTATCAAACCTATTTGCAAAAAAGAAGCGAAGCTCAAATTGTAAAAGCAGCTAATCTATCAGACATACAATTTATTGATCCGGCCAAAGATATTGGAGGTGGTTTAATAGGACCACGAACTGGCGTTAACTATGTAATTGCCATCTTTGTGGGGTTATTAGTGCCGTTGTTTATTGTATTTTTAATCTTCTTTATCAATACTTCTATTCAAAACACAGACGATATTTCATCTCTAACATCACTTCCGCTAATTGGAGTAGTTGGGGTTAAGCAAACAGATTCTAATTTGTCTGTTTTTGAAAAACCAAAGTCAGCTCTTGCAGAATCGTTCAGAGCTATTCGATCGTCGTTGCAGTTTTTATATAAAAAGCAAAAGTTATCAGGATCAAAAACCTTGATGCTCACTTCATCTGTCAGTGGTGAAGGTAAAACATTTTGTTGTATTAATATTGCTACAGTTTTTGCCTTGAGCGAAAAAAAGACGGTAGTAGTAGGATTGGATTTAAGAAAACCTAAGATTTTTGATGATTTCAATCTCAAAAACGAGGTGGGTGTGGTGAACTACTTAATTGGAGATAAAAATCTTGATGGAGTTACTCAGAAAACAAGCATTCCATATCTAGATGTTATCAGTTCTGGACCAATTCCACCTAATCCATCAGAATTAATTATGGGCGAAACCATGAGAGAATTTATGGATGAATTGAAAGCAAAATATGAATACATAATTCTAGATACACCTCCAGTTGGATTGGTTACAGATGCGGTAGAATTATCCACTTTTGCAGATGTTACACTTTATGTTATGCGTCAAAATTTTACCAAAAAAGAAATGGTCAATTTGTTGAACAATCGTGTAAAAAGAGAAGAACTCGTTAATGTGAGTATCATATTAAATGGTTTTGAGAATAAAGCAAAATATGGAGCAGGTTATGGCTACGGTTATGGGTATGGTTACGGAGCCTATTCAAATGGGTATCATGAAGAAGACGAATCGAAAAACTTTTTCATCAAAACGTTTAAATCGTGGACCAAGAAAAAATCTAAAAGAATAAATTGATGGCAAAAATAGTAATCACAGGTGGAGCTGGATTTATTGGATCAAACTTATGTGAGTACTTTTTATCCAAAGGAAATCAGGTGGTTTGCCTAGATAATTTTTCTACGGGTCATCGACACAATATTGAACAGATGCTTTCTAATCCTAATTTTACTTTAATTGAAGGTGATATTAGAAATTTAGAAACCTGTCGAGATGCTGTTCAAAACGCCAATTATGTATTGCATCAAGCAGCTTTGGGTTCTGTTCCTCGATCGATAGTAGATCCTGTTGCGACCAATGAGGTTAATGTTTCTGGATTTTTGAATATGTTAGTTGCATCGCGCGATAATGGTGTTAAAAGATTCATTTTTGCAGCAAGTTCATCAACTTATGGTGATTCAGAAGTGCTTCCCAAAGTCGAAGAGGTAATTGGTAAACCACTTTCTCCTTATGCAGTAACGAAGTATGTTAACGAATTGTATGCCGATATTTTCAGTAAAACGTATGGTATAGAAACTATTGGGTTGCGGTATTTCAACGTATATGGAAGAAAGCAAGACCCTAACGGCGCTTATGCGGCTGTTATTCCAAAATTTGTGTTGCAGTTAATGAAGAAGGAAAGTCCAGTAATAAATGGAGATGGTCTTTATTCAAGAGATTTTACCTATATTGATGATGTCATTCAAATGAACGAATTGGCAATGACAACAAATAATAACGAGGCAGTCAATACCGTCTATAATACAGCATTTAGTGACAGGGTAACCCTGAATGAAATGGTTACACTCCTTAAAAAATACTTGTCAGAATACGATGCCTCTATAGCTGATGTTGAAGTAATTCACGGTCCAACCCGATCAGGAGATATTCCACAATCATTGGCCAGTATAGAAAAAGCAAAACGATTACTGAATTATAATCCAAATTTTCCATTTAAAGAAGGCTTAAAAGAAGCTGTTAATTGGTATTGGAGCAATTTAAAATAGAACAAATGAAGATTACAAATATTTGCTGTATCGGAGCAGGATATGTGGGTGGCCCAACCATGACGGTTATCGCTCAAAAATGCCCCCATATAAAAGTAACGGTAGTTGACTTAAATGAAGACCGTATTGCAAAATGGAACGATGCTAATGTTGATAATATTCCGGTATATGAACCCGGTTTAGGCGCGATTGTTGCCGAAGCAAGAGGTAGAAATTTATTTTTTTCTACCGAAGTCGATAAAGCTATTGATGAAGCACAACTTATTTTTATTTCGGTGAATACGCCAACCAAAACATACGGATCTGGTAAGGGTATGGCAGCCGATTTAAAATACATAGAACTTTGTGCCCGACAAATTGCTAGAGTTTCAACTACAGATAAAATTGTGGTTGAAAAATCGACACTGCCTGTGAGAACAGCACAAGCTATCAAAAACATTCTTGAAAATACAGGAAATGGTGTTCAATTTCAAATTTTATCCAATCCCGAATTTCTAGCCGAAGGTACTGCCGTTGAAGATTTATTAAGCCCAGATAGAGTTTTAATAGGAGGTGATACCACTCCAGAAGGTCAAAAAGCCATTCAAGCTCTTGTTGATATTTATGCCAATTGGGTGCCTAACGACCGCATTCTTACCACTAATGTGTGGTCTTCAGAATTGTCTAAACTTATTGCAAATGCTTTTTTAGCACAACGTGTATCTTCCATCAATGCCGTTTCCGAATTGTGTGAAAAAACGGGTGCTAATGTGAATGAAGTTGCAAAAGCAATCGGAATGGATAGCCGAATTGGTTCTAAGTTTTTGAAGGCTTCTGTTGGATTTGGAGGTTCTTGTTTTCAAAAGGATATTTTAAATTTGGTTTACATTTCCAAATCATTTGGATTGCATGAGGTAGCCGATTATTGGGAACAGGTGATTATTATGAATGACCATCAAAAAAGAAGGTTTTCTAGAAAAATTGTAAGCACGTTGTACAACACTATTGCCGACAAGAAAATTGCATTTTTAGGATGGGCTTTTAAGAAAGACACCAACGATACTAGAGAATCTGCAGCAATTTATGTAGCAGACGATTTGATAAACGAGCAAGCAAATATTGCGGTGTACGATCCAAAAGTACACTATAATCAGGTTATTACAGATTTGAATTATTTAGAAACCCGATTGGATCACGAAAATAAAAACCATATCACATCGTATAGCGATCCTTATGAAGCGTGCCATAATGCTCATGCAATAGCAGTTCTTACCGAATGGGATGAATTTAAAGAGTATGATTGGAAAAAAATATACGATGCCATGTTAAAACCTGCTTTTGTTTTTGACGGTCGTAATTTACTAGATGGAGAAAAAATGAAAGCGATTGGATTCCATTATCAAACTATTGGGTCATAATTTTTTATACTACAAATGCCAGTAATGAATATAAAGATAGGAATAATAGGATTAGGATACGTTGGATTGCCGTTAGCAAGACTTTTTGCTACTAAATACCCAGTCGTAGGTTTTGATATCAATCAAAAAAGAGTTGATGCACTCAATAAAGGTATTGATGATACCCTAGAAGTAGATCAAGAAACACTCCAGAAAGTGTTGGTAAACGAACCTTTGAAAAGCGTTGGACTTTTTTGCTCCAACGATCTTTCATCTATAGAAGGATGTAATTACTATATTGTAACCGTTCCAACACCAGTTGATAAAAATAATAGACCCGATTTAACACCACTTTATAAATCGAGTGAAACGGTGGGTAAAGTTCTAAAAAAAGGAGATATCGTTATTTATGAATCTACGGTATATCCGGGATTGACAGAAGAAGAATGCGTACCTGTTCTAGAACGAGTTAGTGGTTTGACTTTTAACGTGGATTTTTTTGCGGGTTATTCTCCAGAACGAATTAATCCCGGCGATAAAGAGCATACGGTAGATAAAATTCTTAAAATTACAGCGGGTTCAACACCCGAAATTGGAATAAAAGTAAATGAACTTTATAAGTCGGTTATCACTGCAGGAACGCATTTAGCACCTTGTATAAAAGTAGCAGAAGCAGCCAAAGTGATTGAAAATTCTCAACGTGATATCAATATTGCCTTTGTTAATGAGCTGGCTAAAATTTTTAATATTTTAGAAATTGATACGCATGCTGTTTTGGAAGCTGCTGGAACTAAATGGAACTTTTTAAATTTTAAACCGGGTTTAGTAGGCGGTCACTGCATTGGCGTTGATCCGTATTATTTGGCTCAAAAAGCACAAGAATCGGGCTATCATCCCGAAATTATTTTAGCAGGTCGTCGATTGAATGACAGCATGGGAGAATATGTGGCTTCAAGAATTGTGAAGTTGATGATTAAAAAACGTATTCCTGTAAATCATTCTAAATTATTAATGTTAGGAATCACGTTTAAAGAGAATTGTCCTGATGTTAGAAATACCAAAATTGTTGATGTTATTGCAGCATTGAACGATTATGGTATTACCGTTTCTATTTATGATCCATGGGCAAATCCAGCTGAAGTGGCTCATGAATATGGATTGACAACTACAAATGTCGCTCCAACAGATACTTTTGATGCTATTGTTTTGGGTGTGGCACACCGCGAATTTTTGAGTTTGGATTTAGAACAATTTAGAAATCCAGCATCCATAATATATGATGTTAAAGGAGTTTTAAAAGGAGCTATTGACGGTAAATTATAATACTGAAATTAATTCAGCAGACATATGAAAAAAATAGTAATTACAGGAGGTGCAGGTTTTATTGGTTCACACGTGGTTCGACGTTTTGTAAAAAACTATCCAGACTATCATATTTATAATTTGGATGCCTTAACCTATGCCGGAAATTTAGAAAATATTGCCGATATTGAAAATGCATCTAATTATACTTTTGTAAAAGGTGATATTGTTGATGCCGATTTTATCAATGATTTGTTTCAAAAACACCAATTTGATGGCGTGTTGCATTTGGCAGCCGAGTCGCATGTTGATCGTTCAATTACGGATCCCTTAAGTTTTGTAAAGACCAATGTTATTGGTACCATGAACTTGTTGAATGCCGCTAAAACCATTTGGGCTGGTAATTTTGAAGGCAAACGTTTTTATCATATTTCTACTGATGAGGTTTATGGCAGTTTAGGCGCCACAGGTTTGTTTACAGAAACTACAGCCTACGATCCTAATTCTCCTTATTCTGCATCTAAAGCAAGTTCCGATCACTTTGTGCGTGCTTATGGTGAAACGTATGGTTTGCCTTATGTGATTACCAATTGTTCTAACAATTATGGGCCAAATCATTTTCCTGAAAAATTAATTCCACTTTTTATCAATAATATCATCAATAACAAACCCTTACCGGTTTATGGAGACGGCAAATATACCCGTGATTGGTTGTTTGTTGAAGATCATGCTGTAGCTATAGATTTGGTTTTTCATGAAGGTAACAATCATGAAACCTATAATATTGGCGGATTTAACGAATGGCAAAACATTGATTTAGTGAAGTTATTATGCCAACAAATGGATAGTAAATTGGGTAGAGCTCCAGGAGAATCAGAAAAATTAATTACCTATGTAAAAGACCGCCCTGGACACGATTTACGTTATGCTATAGATGCTTCTAAAATCAATAAAGAACTAGGATGGAAGCCATCGGTAACTTTTGAACAAGGTTTAGAACGCACTATCGATTGGTATTTGTCCAATGAAGAGTGGCTCAAAAATGTTACTTCTGGAGCTTATCAAAAATATTATGATAAGCAATACAATTAAATTTTTATAAAAAAGTAAGGTATGTTAGCTGTATCAGTAGTTATTCCAGTCTATAATGCAGAAAAATATGTTGAAAAGTGTATAGAATCCTTAGTACAGCAAACCTTAATTTCTACCGAATATATTTTTGTTAATGATGGCTCAACAGATGAGTCATTGAAAGTCTTGGAGCTTTATCAAAAAAAGGACAGTCGAATAAAAGTTGTAAATCAGCTCAATCAAGGAGTAAGCGCCGCTCGCAATGCAGGATTGAATAGTGCGACTGGAAATTACATAGGATTTGTTGATGCCGATGATTATGTGGCTAAGGATATGTTTCAAAAATTATATGAGACTGCCATTACCTCAAATGCCGATATTGTATCTTCAAATTTTAATGTGGAACAAGAGGGTGTTTGGAGTCAATCAAAATCCTGTTTTCCTGCCGAAAATGTATTTGATAAAGAATACATTCAGAATGAAATTTGCTCTTTTATTATTCAAAAAGACGATTTAAATTCTTGTTGTACCAAAATATTTAAAAGAAACCTTATCGTGTCAAACTCAATAGGTTTTCCTGATGGAGTCACGCATGCCGAAGACGCTATGTTTGTTTTAAATGCATTTACAAAAGCTGAAAAAGTCATCTTTATAGATTATTCGGGTTATTATTATCGGGAAGTTCAGGGAAGTGCTTCTCGTGATATTGTATCAAAAGATTATTTTAAGAATGCTCTAGCATTGTATTCTTTAGATTACAAAAAAAGCTTTAATTTGATGCTAGATACTGAAGTTATCAATAAACTAAAAGCGGTTCGATTCATGGATGCCATAATAGCATTGCTTCATATTTATTTTAAATCCAATTCAACTATTAGTTTTGGAAAAAGGTATGCTTATGTAAAGAAAATGATTCACAATACCGAAGTTCAAAAAGCAATTTCGTATTATTGGGCAGATTTAAATAATGGTGCAACTGTATACAAACGATTTATTTTAAAATCTATAAAAAGTAAGTCAATGATAAGAATTGTATTGGCTACCTCATACAGCAATTACAGAAATAAAAACAATAAATAATAAACAAGAAATCAAAATATGAAAATATTAATGTTTTTTCATGGAGGAAGTTTAAATAGAGGATGCGAAGCCATTGTTCGTTCAGGCGTTGCTCTAATAAAAAAAGAAAACCCAGCGACTCTTGTTGAGTTGGCCTCATGGAATCCCAATTCAGATTCAATAATCCCGCTTTTGGATGCTATTCATTTGGATAAGTATCATTCTATTAAAAGATTTTCTATAGATTGGTTTATTTCTGTTTTGAAAGTAAAATTGTTTAAAGACGAAAATTTTGCTTTTAGAAAAATTCACAGAGACGTCATTGATAAAATTCCAAATTACGATGTCATTCTTTCTATAGGTGGCGATAATTATTGTTATGGTGAACAACCCGGGATTTATGAAATAGATCGATGTGTTAAAAAAGCAGGAAAAAAATTAGTGCTTTGGGGCGCCTCAATTGGTCAAGAAGATTTGTCGCCAGCCAAAATTGAAGATCTAAAACTTTTTGATTTAATTTTAGCTAGAGAAAGTTTAACTTATGAACTCTTAAAGAAAAATGGAGTTGTAAACGTAAAACTTTGTGCTGACGGCGCTTTTACAATGGATAAAGAAGAACTTGCACTGCCAGCAGGGTGGCAAGAAGGCAATACCATCGGGTTTAATTTTAGCCCGTTAGTTTGGAAGAAAAATCCAGATTCTCAAAAAGCAGCTTTAGATTTGGTGCGACACATTTTAAATACAACCAACATGACAGTGGCTTTTACGCCTCATGTTATCGAGCCTGGAAATGATGATTACGAATGTTTACAAGAGTTTTACAACGAATTTGAAGCTACTGGACGTGTTTTATTGTTACCAAACAACCTTAATGCCATTCAATATAAAGGCTATATTGCTCGAATGCGATTTTTTATAGGAGCTCGAACTCATGCTACAATTGCGGCCTATTCTACACTAGTGCCTACTATGGTTTTGGGATATAGTGTGAAGTCAAAAGGAATTGCTAAAGACATCTTTGGAGAGGAAAAATTAGTATTAAATTTAAGCGAAATTTCAGATAGCAGTAAGCTTATTGCAAAATTTGAGGAAATGAAATCGGAAGAAAAAGAAATTAAAGAATTATTGACCGCTAAAATTCCTGAAATTAGAAAAATGTCTCATAAAGCCGTTGAATATTTGTTCCAATTATAATGATGAAAAAAAATATAGTATTTGTAATTCCTTCTCTTGGGGCTGGTGGTGCCGAAAAAAGTTTGGTCAACTTGCTGAATACTATAGATTATAAAGAATACAATGTTGATTTGGTTTTGTTTAAAAAAGCAGGTGTTTTTTTATCCTTAATTCCGAAAGAAGTTGTACTCGTTGATCTTAATGCTAATTACAAAATATTTGCACAAGGATTACTGTCCTCTTGTTTTACTTTTTTGATGCAATTGAAGTTGGGTTTGCTTTACAATAGAATTATGTTTTTTGTAACCAACAAAAGAATTAAAAATGTGGCTGTTGCCGAACAAAAAGCATGGCAATATCTTAGTGATGCAATAGCGGTTATACCCAAAAAATACGATGCTGCTATTGGGTTTTTAGAAAAATCTTCTATTTATTTTACAGTAGATAAAATACAAGCCAAACATAAAATAGGTTGGATTCATACTACTTATTCCAAATCGGGAATGGATCCAAATTTTGACGAAAACTATTTCAATAGTTTGCAAGCAGTCATTGCCGTATCTCCAGAATGTGTCGATGATTTGAAAAAAAGTTTCCCAAAACTGGAATCAAAATTTAAATTAATATACAATATTGTATCGTCTCAACTCATTCATAAATTGGCTTTAGAAGATTTTGATCATACTGAAGTTGGTCCAAACAGTATTGTAACTATAGCACGATTGAGTCCCGAAAAAGGGTGTGATATTGCGTTAGATGCCAGTTGTTTATTGCGCGATATGGGAATAGATTTCACTTGGATGGTAATTGGTGATGGACCAGAAAGAGCATCATTAGAAAAGAAGATTAAAGAGCAAAAAATGGAACGTTATTTTCAGCTTTTGGGCGTTAAGAAAAATCCATATCCCTACCTTTTAGCGGCTAAAATGTATGTTCAACCTTCACGCTATGAAGGAAAATCAATGGCAATAGAAGAAGCTAAGATTTTAAGAAAACCTATTGTTATTACCAACTTTTCAAGTGCTAAAGATCAAATTTCGCATTTAGAAACCGGAATCATTTCCAAAACAGATGCTGCATCTTTAGCGGAAGAAATAAAAAAATTACTTTCAGACCATGCTATTCAGGAAAAATTAGTGTTAAATTTATCCTCACAAAATTTCGGAACAGAAGCCGAAATACAACAATTATATCAACTGATTAATGAATAATCCAAAGAAAGAGTTATTATTTGTAATGAATAATCTTCATTGTGGAGGTGCTGAAAAAGCGCTAACATCATTGCTTTCTTCCTTCGATTATACTAAGTATAATGTTGATTTATTGTTGTTTAAACAGGAAGGACTTTTTTTAAATCAGGTTCCTAAAGAAGTTACTATTCTACCAGAACCTGAAGGCTATCACTATTTTGACATGTCGTTGAAAAAAGCCATTATTCAAAATTTGCGTAAAGGTCGGTTTAAACTAATATTCAATAGACTTTGTGCTGGATTGGTTTTAAAAACAGAAAAAAATAAATCGGTAGCAGAGCAAAAAATGTGGAAGTATTTAGGTTCATCTTTGAAGCCTTTAGACAAAAAATATGATGCTGCCATTGGTTTTCTAGAAAAAACGCCAAATTATTTTTGTGTCGATAAAGTAACCGCAAAAGTCAAAATAGGGTTTGTAATGAACGATTACAATAAACTGGGCATGAACAAATCTATTGATAATTATTATTTTTCAAAATTGAATTTTATTGCTCAAGATTCTAATGAAAGTAGAGAAGTAATGGTTAGAAATTTTCCGCAATTTGAATCTAAATTTGTTGTGGTAAAAAGCATCATAGCATCGGATACTATTGCTAAAATGGCCGAGGAAACTATTTCAGATTTTCCAAATGGATTTTCCATTATCTCTATTGGAAGATTAACCTATCAAAAAGGTTATGATTTGGCATTGGATGCGATTAAAATTTTAGCCGATAAAAAAATCAATTTTAATTGGGTTATATTAGGTGATGGTGAAGATAAACAGCAGTTGGTAGCTAAAATTGCCGAATATAACCTAACGGATAAGGTGTTTTTTTTAGGCATAAAAGCCAACCATTATCCGTATCTAAAGAAAGCCGATATTTTTCTACATACAGCACGATTTGAAGGGTTCGGAATTGTAGTTCATGAAGCTAAAATATTGAGCAAACCAATGGTTCTCACTGATTTTAATATTGCTAAAACACACATTACAGATACTGAAAACGGACTCATAAGCCAGATGAATCCCGAGGCCATTGCCGAGAGTTTAGAGAAATTAATTTCAGATGAAAATCTTAGAAATCGATTTTCTCAAAATTTAGCGGCTCATGATTTTGGTACAGAAAAAGAAATAGAAAGTTTTTACAAACTCCTGAATAATTGTTACTGATGAAAATACTAAACTTTTTAAGGGCACGATTTCGAAAGTATTTACTGGAAGAATACTGGTTAGAAGATTACATAAAAGTAGGAATGAAAATTGGAAAAGGATGTGATATTAATCCCGGATTAATGGTGGATCATTCCCATTGTTGGCTTATAGAAATAGGAAATAATGTTACTTTAGCGCCTCAAGTGTATCTTTTAGCGCATGACGCCAGTACTAAACGATACATAGATTACACCAAAATTGGTAAAGTTAAACTAGAAGATAATTGTTTTATTGGAGCCCGAGCTATAATAATGCCAGGAGTTACCGTAGGTAAAAACGCTATTGTTGCAGCTGGAAGTGTGGTTACCAAATCGGTTGCCGAAAATACAGTTGTAGGTGGAAATCCTGCCAAATTTATTATGAACACAGATCAATTGATGGACAAACATAGAGAACAAATGAAATCGGCTAAGTTGTATGATAAAACATGGCTAATTCAAAACGGAATATCAGCTGAAATGAAACAGCAAATGTCTGAAGAACTTGAAAATCATATGGGATATGTGGTGTAAAATTACTTTAATACTGGTTGTGCTGATTGTTTTGATCGTTGTTTTAATAGATTTCTTTCCGCAATTTTATACTTGGCAAAGTCGTATTCATATAGGAAGGTATTCTAATAGAGAAGATTGGAAAAAGAAGATAAGTGCCATTACTTCGCATTGGTTGTTAAAAACACCTACCATAAAACTTACCGATAATTCACGATTAATAATCATTGATATTCTTCGAGGCAATTACAGTCGAAATGCCATACAGCATTGGCAACAAGCTTCACTTTTATTAGGCTTAATAGAGCAGTATAAAACAGAAAAGAAGGAGTCAACTAAAGTTATAATTTCTGCTTTTCTCGACGCTAAAATGAAAGCCGACGGAAACTGGAAAAATGCACCTACCGAAATTGACGGTGTCATATTAGCATATGCTATTTTTTCCATACCTTGGCTAGATCACAATAAGTATAAACCTGCGTTTGAAGCAATATATAACTTGGTTTTAAATTTAAAAGGCGAAGACGGAACTGTTGCTTATAAAAAATACAATACCGATTACCGTTTTGTAGATACTATCGGATTTATTTGCCCATTTCTAGTCCATTACGGATTGCATTTTAATCAACCAGAGGCAGTCGAATTGGCCGTTAAACAAATTAAAACCTACGATGATTATGGAATGCTTTCTCAAAATAGTATACCTTGTCACACGTACAACGTAAAAAATAAAATTCCAGTAGGTTTGTTTGGTTGGGGAAGAGGTTTAGGATGGTATGCTATCGGGTTGATTGATTCGTGGTCGGCACTTCCAGAAACACATCAACTTAAAAAAGAACTTTCAGAAAGTGTGGTTCAATTTGCAAAAATGGCGGCTTCCTTTCAAAACGAAAATGGCAGCTATAACTGGTTAATTTTAGACAAATTAGCCCGACAAGATTCTTCCGCAACAGCTACTCTGGCTTGGTTTTTTTCAAAGGCTAAGTCAATTAATGAAATTCAAATTATTTCTGAAAAAGCGTCTGAAAAAGCATTAGATTATTTACAAAGTGTCACAAGAAGAGATGGTGTAGTCGATTTTTCTCAAGGAGATACCAAGGCCATCGGAATTTATGCACGTGATTTTGATCGTTTGCCTTTCACTCAAGGTTTTGTGTTGAGAACGCTTTACCATCAGTAAACTATTATACACACAATAATTTTTTTCCAGTTTATCATCAGTAAATATTAAAAATGAATATTGATTCTCGTTTAACAAATTCTATTAAAAACATTTCATTTGGGCTTTTGGCACAAGTGATTCAAATGGTTTTAGGTTTTGTTACAAGAACGGTTTTTATTAAATATTTATCGGTAGAATATCTTGGGGTTAACGGACTTTTTACCAATATTCTCACCTTACTGTCACTAACGGAATTAGGAATTACAAGTGCCATACTTTACGCTTTATACAAGCCATTGGCAGATAAAGATGAAAAAAAAATTGCTGGGTTGCTTAACTTTTTTAGTAAAATCTACCATACCATTGCAGCAATAGTTGCTGGTATTGGTTTGTCACTTTTGTTTTTTTTACACGATATTGTTCAAAATCCATCCGTTGCCGTTGCCAGAGACTTGAATGTGATTTATCTATTATTTCTTTTCAATACGGTTTCGAGTTATTTTTTCTATTACAAGCTTTCTTTGTTTCATGCCGATCAAAGAAGTTATATTGTTTCCAAATACAATACCTTGGTTTTTATAATTCAGAATATAGTTCAAATCGTATTGTTAATTGTTTTCAAAAATTTTATTTTATACCTAATCGTACAGTCTTTCTTTCAACTTTCTGGAAACTTGGTTGTTTCTATGCTTATTAATAAACATTATCCTTTTTTAAAGAAATATAAGAATGAGAAAGTAGACGAGACCATTAAGAAAAGTATTTATTCTAATGTAAAATCTACGGCTTTGGTTAAAGTAGGAGGTTTACTGGTAAATAGTACGGATAACTTAATTTTGAATTATTTTTCGGGTCTTGCTATGGTAGGGTTATTGTCTAATTATAATTTGCTCATCGGATTAGCTTCTGGACTTATCGTTCAGGTTTTTGCTGGGCTTACGGGAAGTATTGCCAATGTTAATGTAACCGAAGATATTGAAAAAAGAACTTCGGTATTTAACGCCATTAATTTTGCAAATTTTTGGGTTTACGGATTCTTTTCAGTTGGCATTATGGTGCTTATGAATGACTTTATTACCATTTGGATTGGGACTAAATTTATTTTGTCCTTTCCAATTGTTCTGGCTTTAACATTTAATTTTTACATGTACGGAATGCAAAGCGCAGTTTGGACGTATAAATCTACTTTTGGATTTTTTAAACAAGGTCAGTATCTAGTGATCCTCACGGCAATCATCAATCTTGTTTTTTCTTTTGTTTTAGGAAAAGAACTCGGGCTGTTAGGAATTCTTATTGCAACGGCAATGGCTCGTTTAGTCACTAATGCTTGGTATGATCCTTATATTGTTTTTAAATTAGGATTAAAGAAAAATCCAATTGAATATTTGAAAAAATACCTACTCTATATAGTTGTATTGGCTGTCGCTTTTTTAATTATTAGCTTTTTAACGAGCTATTTATCTTTTGAATTGTCTATAAATTTCGGAATTAAAATTATCTTGTGCCTTATCGTTCCAAACCTGTGTATATTTTTGTTTTTTAAATCTACAGATGAATTGCGCTATCTGCAATCGGTTGTTTTTTCTGTTATTTCTAAACGTACCAAATAATTATGAAATTACTCTACATCACTAATGCCATTAACGGTGCCGGCGGACTAGAACGGGTCTTGGCTATTAAAGCCAGTTATCTTGCTGAGGTATTGGGGTATGAGGTTCATATTGTAGTACTCAATCATAAAAATGTACCATTATTTTATGAATTTAGTTCTAAAATTACATTGCATTCTATTGCCGTGTTTGGAAATCCATTGAACTATATTAAGCAGTATGTTTCTGGAATAAAAACAGTAGTCAAACAAGTCAAACCGGATGTGATTTCTGTTTGTGATGATGGATTAAAAGGCTTTTTTGTACCCAAATTACTTTCTGGAAAAACACCCATTATTTATGAGCGTCATGTTTCTAAAATAATAGAATTGGGAATTAATCCTTCTTTTGTTAAAAAAACTAGCACTGCGGTTAAATTTTTATGCATGAATTATTTGGCCAAAAGTTTTGATCGTTTTGTAGTGCTTACGCAAGATAATATTGCCGAATGGAATCTAAAGAATATAACCATCATTCCAAATCCGCTATCGTTTTATCCAGAGGAATCATCCAATTTACAAAATAAAAAGGTAATAGCAGTAGGCAAGCAAGGCGTTCAGAAAGGATACGATCGCTTGCTCAATTCCTGGAAAATAGTGCATGATAAACACTCCGATCGGGAATTGATTATTTATGGTGAATTTGAAGTTTCTGGAAACTTGATGGAGCAAGCCAAACAATTGAATATTGAAAAATCGGTTCATTTTTATAAACCGGTAAAGAATATAAAAGAACAATTTTTAGCCTCGGATATTTTTGCTTTTTCTTCAAGATTTGAAGGTTTTGGAATGGTTCTAATTGAGGCGATGGCCTGCGGTGTCCCTTGTGTTTCGTTTGATTGTCCTTGCGGTCCTAGTGAAATAATTAAAAATAATGAAGATGGTTTTTTAGTTGAAAATGGAAATACTCAATTATTTGCAGAAAAAGTACTGCAACTCATAGAAAATCAAAAGTTGCGAATGGAAATGGGAGCGAAAGCCAAAGAAAATGTCAAGCGATTTTTACCAGAATATGTAATGCCACAGTGGGATAAACTTTTTAAAGAGCTGCAGCAATGAGAAAGATTCTTTTAATTATGCCTTACGGAAGTGTGGGCGGAATGGAGCGTTTGGCTCTTAATTTTTATAATCAATATAGAGAAGATGGTTATGAAGTTAAAGCCGTTAAAATAATCCAACTGCAATCGGATATTATTCATTTCGGAGCTGACGAAATAGCACTTTCAACCATCGATTTTAATGAAATGTCTTTCTTGAAACGATTTTGGTTTTATATCAAAATTCCATTTATTCTTCGAAAAATTATCAAGCAAAATCAGATTACACATTCTATAGCTTTTGGTGATATGGCTAATGTTTTCAGTTCCTTAACGTTTACCAAAGAATTTAAAATAGCGAGTATTCATGCACTTAAAAGTGTTGAGTTTACTTCAAAGTCATTCTTGAATTCGGTTTTTAAAAAAGCCTTTCAAACGTCGTACCGCTATTTTGATAAAGTAGTTTGTATCAGTGAAGCGATTCAAAAAGATTTGTTAGAAAAGTGTAATTATAAGTTCCCGAAAAATCTACAAGTGATTTACAATCCGCACAACATCAAACAAATAGAATTACTGGCCCAAGAACCCTTAGATTCTTCTTTTGAAGAGGCATTGTTCTCTAAAAAAGTAGTCTTGTTTCTCGGACGTTTATCGCTTCAAAAAGCACCTTGGCATTTGATAAAAGCGTTTAGTTTGTTACAAAATGAAGAAAATTCCATCCAGTTAGTATGTATTGGAGATGGCGATCAGCACATGACTGATTATTTGGATGCATTGATAGCAAAATTGCAGATTACAAAAAATGTTACTTTTTTAGGAAGAAAATCAAATCCGTATAAGTATTTAAAAAAAGCTTCTGTTTTAGCATTATCATCTTACTATGAGGGCACTCCCAACGTAATTGTAGAAGCCATTGCTACCGAAACGCCAATAGTTTCCTCTAATTGTACTGGCGGCATAGTTGAATTGATGAGCGTCAATGAAAAAAAAGAAGTACAAAATTATATCGAAACAGAAAGCGGTATCATTACGCCTAATTTTTTTAAAGGAAGTTTGTTATTTCCTGAAAATGATGATTTTACCGATGAAGAGTCTATATTTGCTTCTGCATTGCATGCTGTAATGAAGGATGCCCAATACCAAAACCGATTAATTTCTGCCAAAAATATACTTCTAGATAAATTTGATTTAAAAAGAATTTCATCCAAATATTTGATTGAAATTCATTAGTTTTGATTAATAAAATAGAAAAACCCCTTGAATACACTAGTACCTACTTTATACTACAGCCTCTTTTTTAACATAGTATTACTTTGTTTTATGCTTGTTGTATTGAGTAAATCATACAGTGTAGCATTAGAAGATTCGGGTAATTTAGCGGCTAAAAAAAATCTAGGTTTTATTATCTTAATTTTTTTGATTTTTTTCCTTGGATTACGACCAATAAGTTTTGCATTTGGCGATATGGCTAATTATGCCATTGATTACAATCATTACAGAGATGGGTCACCTTTAATTCAAAACAAAGACTTTTTGTTTGAGAAATTCATGCAAATATCGTCTCACTATTACTCAGCGTCATTGTTTTTCTTTATTTGTGTGTTACTTTATGTGCTGCCGTTATATTATTTTTCTCGCTCTGTTTTTAAAGATTATTGGTTTTATAGCTTTTTCATTTTAGTCATTTCATTTTCTTTTTACACATATGGCGTTAATGGAATTCGTAACGGAATTGCAAGTTCTATTTTTTTATTAGGAGTTTCTAAAAAGAGAAAAATAAGCGTTTTACTTTGGTTTTTACTGGCAATTTCCATTCATAAATCCTTACTCATACCAAGTATTGCTTATGGACTCACATTTTTTTATAAAGACTATAAAAAATACCTTTTTGTTTGGATTATTTGTATTCCGCTGTCTTTAGTTTTAGGAAATTATTTTCAAAATTTCTTTCTTTCTATCGGATTAATTGACCAACAAAGAGCCATCGGATATTTATCTGGAGATCAAAAATATTTGGATCAATTGGAAGGTGTTAGAGTAGGTTTTAGATGGGATTTTCTGTTGTACAGTGCTTCCGGAATAATAGCTGGATGGTATTATATTGTAAAAAAGAAATTTGAAGATGTTTTTTACACGCAATTGTTTTGTATGTATACGGCTGCCAATGCTATTTGGGTTTTGGTAATTCGATCCAATTTCTCTAACAGAATAGCCTATCTTTCTTGGTTTATGTTAGGAGTGATTATAATATATCCTTTGTTAAGGAACAAACTATTTGCAGAGCAACACAAAGTAATAGGTAAAATTTTGTTTGTGTATTTTGCGTTTACTTTTTTCATGAATGTACTGTTAGCCAAATAAATATGAAAACCATTACCGTTTTTACGCCAACTTTTAATAGAGCTTTTTGCTTGTGTGATTTGTATCAAAGTTTGGTGCGTCAAACCAATACCGATTTTTGTTGGTTGATCATTGATGATGGTTCCTCCGACCAAACCGACGTTTTAGTTCAAAGTTGGATTGCCGAAAATAAAGTTGAAATCACCTATGTTTATAAGGAAAATGGCGGCATGCATACGGCACACAATACCGCCTACGATCATCTAAAAACAGAATTGAGCGTGTGTATTGATTCGGATGATATGATGACCGATGACGGAATAGAGAAAATTCTTGATTTTTGGTCTAAAAACAAAACGGAAAATTGTGGTGGAATTTATGCTTTAGATATTGATAAACAAGGAAGCATTATTGGTGAAAAATTTCCAGACGATTTAAAATCTTTTAAAGGATGGGGCAGTAAGGTGATTTTTTATGGTGAAAACAATGAGAAGTCGGTGCAAATTAAAGGCGATAAAAAGTTTATAGCCGTTACTAAAGTTTTAAATCAATACCCCAAAATACCTGTTTTTGAAGGTGAAAAATATTACTCCTTGTATTACAAACAGCATTTCATAGAACGCGATTATTTTATTTTAATCTTGAACGAACCGGTTTGTATTGTAGAATATTTAGCCGATGGCTCCAGTGCAACAATGTTCTCACAATATGTTAAAAATCCAAAAGGATTTCAACATTTACGCTTGTTGATGATGAACATGGCGCCTAGTTTTAAAATTAGATTTACGCAGGCCATTCATTATGTGAATTCTTGTTTGATTTTGAAGCAATTTAATTTTTGGAAAAATAATCCAAACAAACTGCTGGTGACTGTTGCCATGCCCTTTGGTATTTGTTTGTATTTTTTGACACAGTATAAAAATAAACAACTTTTGAAATCGAAAAAATAGATGAAAACAGTTCTTATTTTGCCTTATTTTGGAAAGTTTCCCAATTATTTTAACTTGCACTTGCATACCATAAAGGCCAATCCAACAATGCAGTGGCTTTTGTTTACCGACGATAAAACCAATTACAATTTTCCGAGTAATGTTACTGTTGTATCCATGTCTTTTGAAGAAATACAACAACTGTTTCAATCCAAATTTGATTTTAAAATAGCCTTAGATTCGCCTTTTAAACTGTGTGATTTTAGACCTGCTTTTGGCTATGTTTTACAAGAATATTTGAAAGATTATGACTATTGGGGACATTGTGATCCTGATATTTTATGGGGAAATTTTAATGCGTTGATAGATTTCAATGCCTTAAGTACGTTCGACAAGATTTTTTGTTTTGGACATCTAACGTTTTATAAAAACACCACTCAAAATAATCAACGATTTCTGTTGCCTATTGCTGGTGAAGAGCGGTATAAAAAAGTGTTTTCTCATCCCATTGGTTTTGCCTTTGATGAAAAGTTTACTAAAAGTATTAATTCATTATATCAAGAGAATAACATTCCAATTTTTCTGGATAATCTAGTGGCTGATGTTGATTCGTATCACACCAATATGCGGCTCACAACCTACAACCCTTTAACCAACAGTTATTCTTTAGAACCTATAAAAAAGCAACTTTTTGTATGGGAAGAAGGCAGTGTGTACCGATATCATATTGATAATGGGATGCTTGTGAAAAAAGAGTTTTTGTACATCCATCTTCAAAAAAGAAAAATGAATGAACATTTTAATCTCACGTTTCCGAATCGAATTTTGATTTCGTACGATAGTTTTACCGAACTAAACGAACCTATAACAATAGCTAACTTTAACCGTCATTACAAAAGCAGTGGCTTCAATAAGCAATACTTTAAAGTCAAGTGGAATAGCTTTAAATACAAACTCCAATTCAAAGACTATTTTTATGGTTCCAAAAAAAATATTTAGCATCATAATACCAGTTTATAATGTTGAAGGGTATTTGAGTCAGTGCGTACAATCAATTTTGAATCAGTCTTTTTCAGATTTTGAATTGTTGTTGATTAACGATGGTTCGACCGATACTTCTTTGAAAATTTGTACTGATTTTAAAAAAAATGACTCACGCATCATTGTTATTGACAAAGAAAATGGCGGTGCTTCGAGTGCTAGAAATGAAGGAATCCAAAACGCAACTGGCGAATACCTCATTTTTGTAGACAGCGATGATTTTATTGAAAGCCAAAATTTATTATCGGAATTACATTCTAAAATAGTACAAAATGCCGCTGATGTTGTTTTGTACAGTGGAAAAAATTATAATGTTACCACCAATTCGTATACCATTTCTAGAGGGAATTACAATTTAGAATTAATCTCTAAATTTGATTATTTAGCTACGATTGATTATTTGATCAATGCGACTTTATTTCCTGGTTCGGCATGGATTTTTACAGTAAAAACTTCTGTTGTCAAACAAAATAATCTTTCTTTTAGGACTCAAATTATTGCAGAAGACATCGACTGGGTGACTAAGGTGTTTAAAAATTGTACGACAATCGATGCCGTTAATGAGGTATTCTATGTCTACAGAAAAAATCAAACTAACTCTGTTACCGGAACTGCTGGTGTGAAAGGAGTTACCAGCATTATGTCAATTATCGAGGATTGGTATCCAAAATTGTCAAAAACAAATGCATTAGATCGTTTTTTATTACACAATTTAGGCTATTATTATTTTACATCGCTAGTGTTATTTGCCAAAATTTCGAAAAACGAAAGAGCTCATTTGGCTTCACGAATGAAGGCAAATTTTGAAGTAACACAATTTGTTCGAACCAAAAAATTGAGAGTGTTACGCATCTTTTGTCAGGTTTTTGGAGTACATTTAGTTTCCAAAATAATATCGGAGTTATACTATATCAAAGAACGATTGGTTTAAAAATATTAGATTTGAAAAAGCTTATACGTACCGCTACTGTTGCTATGTCCTTAGATATTTTACTCAAAGGGCAACTGGCTTATTTGAATCAAAAATTTGAGGTAATTGCGGTATCGGGTCAAGATGCACATTTAGAAACGGTGGCCAAGCGCGAAGGTGTCAAAACCGTAGCTGTGTCAATGAGTCGAAGTATTTCGCCAATAAAAGATATGGTTTCCTTATTAAAATTGTATTTTTTATTCCGAAGAGAAAAACCTTATATCGTACATTCTATAACACCAAAAGCAGGATTGCTATCGATGACGGCAGCCTATTTTGCTAGGGTTCCCGTGCGTATACATACTTTTACAGGTTTGATTTTTCCGAGTAAAACAGGAATGTTACAGCGTGTTTTAATAGCCATGGATAAATTAGTGTGCTTCTTTGCCACAACGATTTATCCTGAGGGAAATGGGGTGAAGAATGATTTGATCCATTATAAAATTACAAAAAAACCTTTGCACATCATTGCTAACGGAAATGTTAACGGAATAGATGTGGATTATTTTCATCCCAACTCCGTTTCAGAAATTGAAAAAGAAACTTTAAGGAAAGAGCTCGACTTTTTGGAAACCGATTTTGTGTTTGTATTTGTGGGAAGATTGGTAAAAGATAAAGGCATCAACGAATTGATTGAAGCTTTTGAGGTGTTGTCTCACAATAATAAAGCCGTTAAGTTGCTGTTGGTAGGCCCGTTTGAATCTGATTTAGATCCATTGAAAGAGTCAACAGTACAAGCTATAGAATCCAATGGGTCTATAGTTTCAGTTGGTTTTCAAAACGACATTCGACCTTATTTGGCAGTTTCTAATTGTCTCGTTTTTCCGAGTTATCGCGAAGGATTTCCCAATGTAGTTTTGCAAGCTGGAGCGATGAATTTACCTAGCATAGTTTCGGACATTAATGGTTGTAACGAAATAATTCAGGACGCTAAAAACGGAATCATTATTCCAGTAAAAGATAGTGTTGCCATACTCAATGCGATGCAATTAGTATATAATGATGCCAATTTTTACCACGTTCTAAAAGTCAATTCAAGACCACAGATAGTAGCATTATATGAGCAAAAGATTGTTTGGGAAGCACTGGTGGATGAGTATAAAAAAGCCTTGTAAAATCATAATGTAATTCTAAGTATTTGTAGTTCGTATTCAAAAAAATAACTATTTTTACAAAAATGTTTTTAATGTATACTTCTGTACTGAAACCAACTTTTGACTTCCTTTTTGCGCTACTCGGTTTGATAATTTTATCTCCGATTTTCTTGTTAGTAACCTTGTTTTTAGGTATTGCAAATGAAGGAAAGCCTTTTTTTGTTCAACCTCGTCCAGGCAAAAAAGGTAAGGTTTTTAAGATTGTCAAATTTAAAACCATGAACGACAAAAAAGATGCTTCTGGAATCTTGTTGTCTGATGCCGAACGACTCACACGAGTTGGAAGTTTTGTTCGTAAAACTTCATTAGATGAGATTCCACAGTTGTTTAATGTGTTAAAAGGCGACATGAGTTTGATAGGGCCGAGGCCTTTATTAACCCATTATTTACATTTGTATAATGCATTTCAGATGCGAAGACACGATGTGAAACCGGGTATTACAGGATGGGCACAGGTTAATGGAAGAAATGCCATTTCATGGGATAAAAAATTTGAATATGATGTTTGGTATGTCGATCATGTTTCGTTTTTATTGGATGTAAAAATTCTAATTAAAACAATATTCAAGGTCTTAAAAAGTGATGGAATTAATGCAGAAAATGCAGCAACTATAGAACCGTTTGATGGAAAATAACATATTACTTTATGGGGCTAGCGGTCACGGAAAAGTGATTGTTGATATTTTGCTTGCCAATTCGGTAAATATCATTGCAATTATTGATGATCATCCTAAATTTGAGCATGTTCTTGGAATACCAGTTGTTTCCTCTTCCGAATTTGATCTCAGTACGATTCAGAACATGATCATTTCAATAGGCAACAATCGGGTTCGACAAACTATATCGGGTCAAATAAAAGTGAATTACCCTACAGCAATTCATCCTACAGCCCTACTTTCTAAAAGTGTTGTTGTTGGTGAAGGAACCGTAATTATGGCAGGTGCTGTTTTAAATCCAGAAGTTAGCATAGGAAAGCATGCTATTGTTAATACAGGAGCCATCATTGATCACGATTGTGTTATTGATGATTTTGCACATATATCTCCAGGAGCTTCGTTAGCCGGTAATGTGAAGGTAGGTGAAGGAACTCATATCGGTATTGGAGCTACTGTAATTCAAGGAATAACTATTGGAAAATGGGCTACTATTGGTGCTGGAGCAGTTATTATTAAAGATGTTCCAGATTTTGCAGTAGTAGTTGGTAATCCAGGTAAAATAATAAAATACAAACAATAATGAACATGTCTAAAATTTGGCTTTCTTCTCCACATATGGGAGGAAACGAACAACATTATATTAAAGAAGCTTTTGATGCCAATTGGGTAGCGCCGTTAGGACCCAATGTTACTGGTTTTGAAAACGATTTGGAACAATATCTCAACCAGAATGTTTTTGTTGGAGCTTTGAGTTCGGGAACGGCAGCGATTCATTTAGGTCTAATTTTATTAGGCGTTCAAGCTGGTGATGAGGTGATTTGTCAGAGCATGACTTTTTCTGCTTCTGCGAATCCTATTGTATATTTAGGAGCAACTCCGGTTTTTGTTGATAGTGAATCCCAAACTTGGAATATTTGTCCGAATGCCCTTGAAGAAGCAATAAAAGACAGAATTTCTAAAGGTAAAAGGCCAAAAGCGATAATCGCGGTACACTTATATGGTATGCCTTTTAAAGTAGATGAAATTCGAAGTATAGCTGATCGATATGAGATTCCCATTTTAGAAGATAGTGCCGAAGCCTTGGGAAGTTCTTACAAAAACCAAAAATGCGGCACCTTTGGCGATATTGGGATATTGTCGTTCAATGGAAATAAAATTATCACGACTTCTGGAGGTGGAGCTATTGTTACGAAAACCAAAGAGCTTCAAGAAAAAGCTGTTTTTTTAGCCACTCAAGCTCGTGATGCTGCACCACATTACCAGCACAGTGAAATAGGATATAATTATAGAATGAGTAATATCTGTGCCGGAATAGGTAGAGGACAAATGGAGGTTTTAGACGATCATATTGAAAAAAGAAGAGCTATGCACGAATTTTATGTAGCCCTTTTTTCTTCTAATGATGCGATTTCTGTTTTTTCAGAACCTGATACTAATTTTTATTCCAATCATTGGTTGACGGCTATTACTATTGATAGTGACAAACAAGGTAAATCTCGAGAAGACATGAGGTTGTTGCTCGAAAAAAATACCATAGAAAGTCGTCCGTTGTGGAAACCAATGCATTTACAACCCATATTTCAATCGGCTCCTTATTATGGAGGAAGCATAGCAGCACATTTATTTGATGTTGGTTTGTGTTTGCCTTCAGGATCTAACTTGTCACATGAAGACAAAGAAAGAATAAAAATTAGCTTAAAAGAATTTTAAGTTTTTTTTAAGAACTTTTTTTTAGTTATTTTTACTCCATTGAAAATAAATACGCTTTGAATCAACCTACTCGAAATAATTTGTTTTTGGATTTAATTAAAACTTTTTCAGATGTAAATACTGAATTTAGTTTTAGAAATTTAAGTTATTTGCCCCGATGGATTATACTACTAATTGATTTGTCAGTTGTTTTATTCTCGGGTATTTTGACGTATTTTTTATTTCAAGGGCTTCGATTGAATTACATTCCAAAAGAACATATTCCTTTTGCTATCACATTTGAAGTCTTTGTAAATGTCTTTTTTTTCTGGATTTATCGAACGTATTCAGGTATTATTAGACATTCTTCTTACATAGACGCGCTGAAATTGTTCTTTTCACAATTCTCTACGTTTGCTGTATTGTTAATTTTAAACTTTTTTGTAATATTATTAGACAAACCCAAAGTTTATTTAACTACTGGAGCCTTTATTAGTGCTGTTTTATCGTTTAGTTTTTTGTTTTTTTATAGAATAATAGTAAAACAAATATTTGAACTGTTGTTTAAAAATGCCAATACTACGAAAAAGACTACAGCTATAATCTATGGAACAGATGCCAATGCTTCGGCAGTAGCTAACGCTTTAAATGCAGAGGAATTGGGCAGGTTTAAATTGGTTGGTTTTATTGATAAATTCAATCAGAATTCGACCAAAAGGATTTTGAATCTACCTATTTTCCAAATCAAAAAAAGTATACCCGTTTTAATGCGTTCCAAAAAAGTTGAAGCATTAATCATTGCCGATAAAAGTTTGACCAAAGAAGAGCGATCAGTATTGGTAGATGAGTGTATAGAGTATGGTTTTAAAGTGTATACATTGCCTGTTGTTTCCGATTGGGATGACCAAAAAGAAATCACTAAAAACATCAAGAGTTTTGATATTTTAGACTTGTTGGAACGTAAACCTATAGTATTGAATACCGAGTCTATTTCTGCAAAACTAAATGGAAAATCTATTTTAGTTACTGGAGCAGCAGGTTCTATAGGAAGTGAAATTGTTAGACAAGTATTGCATTTTAATCCAAGTAAGATTATTATTTTAGATCAAGCAGAGACACCTCTTAATTCATTATCCCTTGAAATCAATGGGATGAATCTCTCTGTCGCAGTAATCAATGTTATTGCCGATGTTCGAAATTATGAGAATTTAGATACAATTTTTAATACTTATAGGCCCGACGTAGTCTATCATGCCGCTGCATATAAGCACGTTCCGATGATGGAAGAAAATCCAGCTCAAGCTATTTTTACCAATGTTTTGGGGACAAAAAATGTTGCTGATTTATCAAATAAATACCATGTGGAGCGATTTGTTATGGTGTCTACCGATAAGGCTGTCAACCCTAGTAGTATTATGGGTGCCAGTAAACGAATTGCTGAAATGTATGTTCAGTCAAAACATTTTAAACATAAAAAAAACAACTCTGAGCGGTACACCAAATTCATAACTACTCGTTTCGGAAATGTATTAGGTTCAAATGGTTCGGTTGTTCCCTTGTTTACCAAACAAATATTAGAAGGCGGACCCATAACGATAACTCACCCAGAAATTATTCGGTATTTTATGACCATACCTGAAGCTTGTCAACTGGTTTTGGAAGCTTGTTCGATGGGAGATGGAGGAGAAATTTTTATTTTTGATATGGGGAAACCAGTCAAAATTATTGATTTGGCCAAAAAGATGATTCGATTGGCAGGTTTCATTCCTGAAAAGGAAATAAAAATAAAAATTGTAGGACTACGTCCTGGTGAAAAATTATACGAAGAACTTTTAAATGATTCAGCTAAAAATTTGGCAACTCATCATGAAAAAATTATGATTGCAGTTGAAGTTTGTGATGAATTTATTGTAGTAAATCAAAGTGTAGAAGAGCTTATTGCAATAGCTTCTTCGGGTGATTTAGAAAAATTAGTATCAAAAATGAAAGCCATAGTGCCAGAATTTAAAAGCTTAAATTCAATTTTTCAAACGCTAGATGTTAACTAACCTAAACTAATACTGCCTCGAAATAAAGCTTTATTTAAAAGTCTTTAATATATTTGTAAAAATTAAAAAATAAATGAAAAAGTATTTTGTCTACTTATTATTACTAATCTTGGTTACGTCTTGTGTGTCAAAAAAGAAAATTGTATATTTTCAAGGCAATCAAAATTTTAATAATACTTCCAATAACTATGAGCCAATAATTCAGAATGATGATATGCTGTATATCAATGTTTCTTCTTTTGAACCAGAAGCATCAGCACCATTTAATCTAGAAACTCTTGGTGTAGACGAAAAAAAAGACAACAACACTACTGCCAGTAATTTTTTGATTCAAAAACAAACGTATCTTGTAGATAATAACGGAAATATTGAGTTTCCAGTAATAGGAACAATAACTGTTGCCGGATATTCAATAATCAATCTTAAAGAAGTTTTAAAGAAAAAGTTGGCACTTTACATTAAAGATCCAGTAATTAACATTCGCATTGTTAATTTTAAAGTTTCGGTTTTAGGAGAAGTTGTAAAGCCAGGAACAATCACATCTGACAGTCAAAGAATTACTCTGGTTGATGCTTTAGCGAAAGCAGGAGATTTGACGATATTTGGAAAAAGAGAGAATATTTTGATAGTTAGAGATTATCAAGGAATAAAAACCTACAACCGAATTGATATTACCAAAGCAGATTTTGTCAATTCTCCGTTCTATTATTTAGATCAAAATGATGTTGTATATGTAGAACCTAGTAACGCAAAAGTAGGGTCGGCAACGTTTGGTACTAATTTCGCTTCAATTGTTTCATTACTTGGTCTTGGATTGACTATTGTATTAATATTAAAATAATTATGCAGAATACGCCACTACCAGTTGGAGAGTCAAATCATGCTCATAACGAGTTTAATATTAAAGAGCAAGTCTTTAATTATCTAAGATATTGGAAATTATTTTTGATTGTTGTAATTGCTTCCCTTTCATTAGTACATCTTTATTTAAGGTATTACATTCCTCAATATGGAGTCGCTTCTTCTATATTAATTAAAGATGAGAAAAAAGGAGGAACAAGTGAACTTTCAGCCTTTAGCGACCTAAATATTTTTTCAGGGAAAAGTAACGTTGAAAATGAAATAGCTGTTTTAAAATCGAGAACTTTAGCTCAAAATGTAGTTAAAGAATTGGATTTGGAAACTGCTTATTTTAGCGAAGGAAGAGTTGTATTTAGAGAAATGTACAAGACATCACCAGTTAAAGTGCTCTTCTTCAATAAGGATGAGAATTATTATCAAAAAGATACTTCATTTGTAATAAGTGTAATTGATAGAAACTATTTTTACCTTTCAAATGATGCTAAAAGCAGCAAGTTGAAATATCGATTTGGTCAAAAAATAAAATCTTCGCTAGGCCTTTTTTCTGTTTTTCTTAACAAGGAAGTGAAGAAATTGGATGAAATCGATATTCATTTTATAAAATATAAATTAGAAAGTAGAGCTTTAAGTTTTTCTTCTAAACTGGTAGCCACATCGCAAGAAAAAACAAATGTTATCAGTTTGTCTATAAATGATGAAATTTCAGAAAGAGGTGTTGACTTTCTTAATGTATTAGTGAAACAATACAACGAAGATGCGATAACCGATAGAAATTTGGTCGCCAATAACACCAAAGATTTTATCGATCAAAGGTTAGAAATTATTTCTAAAGAGTTGGATGACGTTGAATCGGAAGCTGAAAATTATAAAAAACAAAATCGATTAACAGATTTACAAGGTGATGCTGAAATTAATTTGAGCAAAGCTGAAGATTATGATAAATCGTTAATTGCAATTGAAACCCAGTTAAAGGTTGGTCAATTCATGCTTAATGAAGTTGAGCGTGTTAAACAATTTGAATTGATTCCAACTGACATTATTAATTCTACGGAGACGTCTGGTGAGTACATACAAATGTATAATGCATTAATTCTGGAAAGAAAAAAAATCACCAACAGTGCTAAAGACAAAAATCCTAGAGTTGAAAATATAGATGTGAGGCTCACGGCTTTGAAAACTAATATTATTGAAAGTTTGAAAAGTAGAGCGGCCGATTTGAATATTAACAAACAAGAACTATTAAACCAAAAACGAATTTTTGATGGTAAAGTAGGACGTGTTCCTACCCACGAAAGAATTTATAATGGTATTGATAGGCAAAAAGGAATTAAGCAATCCTTGTTTTTATATCTATTGCAAAAAAGAGAAGAAACGGCAATCTCGCTAGCAGTGACATCACCAAAAGCAAAGATTATTGATTATGCTTATGTAACAGGGCCTATTTCTCCCAATAGAAATGTATTTTATTTAGGTGCTTTTGTATTAGGAATGTTAATTCCAATTTTGTGTATTTATTTAATTCAGTTGTTTGATACCAAAATAAAATACAGACAAGATATTGAAGGAAATGTATCTATTCCTTTCTTAGGTGATTTGCCAAAATCGACCTCAAATGAAGAAATTATTAAATCTAATAGTCGATCGAGTTCTGCGGAAGCGATTAGAATGATCCGAACTAATCTAGAATTTATGTTGGCGAATGTGCCAGAAAATAAATGTAAAACAATATTTATAACATCGTCTATTCCTAAAGAAGGAAAAACGTTTTGTGCGATCAATCTGGCTACAACAATAGCATTGTCGGGTAAGAAAGTCTTAGTTATTGGGCTGGATATTAGAAATCCAAAATTAGATCAATACATCGACTTGCCTTCTAAAGGTCTTACAAATTACTTAGCTAAACCTAACGATAGTATCTTAGATTACATTGTTAAAGTTAAAGATTTTACTAATTTCTATGCCTTGCCATCGGGAGTAATTCCACCAAATCCAGTTGAGTTACTTATGAATCACAAACTGACTCTGATGTTTGAAGAGTTGAAATCACAATTTGATTACATAGTTGTCGATACAGCTCCAGTTAGTGTTGTGACTGATACGTTCTTAATTGCTAAAAATGCCGATTCATTTGTATATGTCATGAGAGCTAATTACTTAGATAAAAGAATGTTGAAATTTGCAGAAACATTATACAAAGATAATAAACTGCCTAATATGTCCATTTTGTTAAACGATACTGAAATAAAACAGTCTTCTTACGGATATGGTTACGGATATGGTTACGGTTATGGCTACGGTTATGGTTATGGAGTGGAAGAAAAGAAACAATCGCTAATAGATAAACTAAAAGCTATTTTTCTGAAAAATAAATAATACTACAATTTAAAAAACAAATTGTTTTGAATTACCTCTTTTAAAGCATCGAGGTTTTTCAAAACAATTTTTTTATTAAAGAACTCTACATGTTTAGTGTGATGCACATCGGATCCTACATAATCGATAAAATTATTTTTCAATAAATAATCGGCTGTTTTAGAAACATTGACGCCATAATATCCCGCACAGGACAATAAATTTAACTGAAATAAACAACCAGCACGTTTCAATTTTTTATAATCTTCAAGGGAATGATGGTAAAAATTATAACGTTCAGGATGGGCTAAAATAGGCTGATATCCTGCTACCTGTAAATCAAATAATATGTCAAAAAGTTGTAAAGGCGGATTTAAATAAGACATTTCAATTAAAACATAATTTTCTTTTAAAGTTAAAAGTTTTTCGTTTTGAAATAGTTTATTAAAATTATCATCCAACATATATTCTGCAGCGACTTGGAATGAATTATTAATACCGTTTGATAGTAATTGAGCAGTAGTGTTTTGATGGTTTTCTTCTATAATTGTTCTTGAATTTTCCCAAACGTGATGCATTACATGCGGAGTGGTAATGAATTCGTGAAATCCAAATTCTTTTAACACAGTAATTAGTTCTAAAGTGTCTTCAATCGACTTGCTTCCATCATCAATTTTTGGAAGTAAATGCGAATGTATGTCAACATATCCCGAAGGTATAATATCTCTTAAAGAGGTCTTATTTTTAGTAAAGAAAAGCAAAATAGGTTTATTTTTTACACAAGGTAACAAATATAAATTAAAACAAAGTTTAACGAAATAGAATTATGTTAAATTACTATATTTGTTTTTTTTAAAATCGGCTTACTTCAAAGCCTATTTAACATAAACTTTTCGATACAATTAAATGAAATCTACCGAAGAATCAAACGATTGGGATTTAGTCATAAAAGGGCATTCGTCTCTTTTTGATGTTAATTTTAAAGACCTTTGGCGTTATAGAGACTTGTTATACATGTTTGTAAAAAGAGACTTCGTGAGTTTTTATAAACAAACCATACTTGGGCCTCTTTGGTTTTTTATACAACCCATATTTACCACCATTGTTTTTACGTTTGTTTTTGGAAATTTAGCTGGAATAAGTGCTGATGGATTACCCAAACCCTTGTTTTATTTGGCCGGAATTACTTCTTGGAATTACTTCTCTGATTGCTTGGTTAAAACCAGTACCGTTTTTAAAGATAATGCAAGTATTTTTGGTAAAGTCTATTTTCCAAGATTAATTATGCCCCTAAGTATAGTGGTGAGTAACTTGGTTAGGTTTGGAGTTCAATTGATTTTGTTCTTTTTTATGATGTTATATTTTTATTTGTTTCCAAAAGATGGGGCGAGTTTTCATATCACACCTGCCATTCTATTTTTTCCAATTTTAGTGATTCTTATGGCTTTGTTAGGGTTAGGATTAGGACTAATTATTACTGCGATTACTACCAAATATAAAGATTTGACTTTTTTAGTTTCTTTTGGCGTACAACTACTAATGTATGCTACAACCGTTATCTATCCATTAAGTTATGCCGAAGAGAAGGGATATAGTAAATGGGTAAATCTCAATCCAATGACCGGAATTATTGAGGCCTTTAGATATGCTTTTTTGGGTAAAGGCGAATTCTCATTAGAAAGTATTAGTTATTCAATACTTATGACTTTTGTGTTTTTGTTTTTAGGAGTGTTAATTTTTAATAAAACGGAGAAAAACTTCGTAGATACCATCTAATGAGTAAGCCAATTATAAAAGTTGAAAATCTATCAAAAGCCTACCAAATTGGACAAATTGGTTCTGGAACTTTATCTAAAGATATTGATCGTTTTTGGCAAACAAAAATTTTAAGAAAAGAAGATCCTTTTTTAAAAATAGGTGAAACTAATGATCGAAGTAAAAAAGGCGCTAGCAATATAGTTTGGTCTTTGAAAGACATCAATTTTGAAATCAATCAAGGTGATGCCGTGGGTATTATCGGAAAAAATGGTGCCGGAAAAAGTACATTGTTAAAATTACTTTCTCGAGTTACAAGTCCTACAACTGGAGAAATTAAAGTGAAAGGAAGAATTGCTAGTTTACTAGAAGTAGGTACTGGCTTTCATCCCGAACTTTCAGGGAGGGAAAATATTTACCTCAATGGAGCTATTCTTGGAATGCGCAAAAAAGAAATTACACGAAAACTCGATGAAATAATCGATTTTTCAGGAGTTGAACGTTATATTGATACTCCAGTAAAGAGATATTCTTCGGGCATGTATGTGCGCTTGGCTTTTGCAGTTGCGGCTCATTTAGAAAGTGAGATTCTTATTGTTGACGAGGTTTTAGCGGTTGGAGATGCCGAATTCCAAAAGAAATGTTTGGGTAAAATGGGTGATATTTCTAAAGGTGAAGGTAGAACAGTGTTGTTTGTAAGTCACAACATGGCGGCTGTTCAAAATTTGTGCAATAAAGGTATTGTATTAGACAATGGACAAATTGCTTTTCAAGGCGCTTCTGATAAATCCATTCAAGAATACCTCAAAAATAGTGCTAACATTAAGTCTTTGAAAGACTACCAACAACGAAGCGGAACGGGTAAAGTTAAAATTGTAAATGCTACTATTTACGGAGAAAATAAATCTTTAGAACCGCAACTTGGGCAACCTTTTCACATCGAATTTGATATTGATAATCCGGATCAAATTGATACATCAAAATTTAGATTTGATTTAAAAATCGATGATAACCTTGGGCAGCGATTGATATGGTTGAGTGACTCAATTTATGAGAAACCAGTAATTCAAAATTTTAATAAAGTAATTTTTAAAATTGATAAATTAATACTGAATCAAGGAGGTTATTACATCAGTACCGATATTTATGTAGATCGCAGAAGAGCCGATTGGCTTCAAAATGCTATATATTTTGAAGTTATGGATGGCGATTATTATAATACTGGTAGAAATGTACCAGTAGAAGAAAGTAAATTATACATCGATTTTGATGTGAATTTTTACAATAAATAAGATGTGTCTCTATGAAGCAAGATAGAATTTTCTTTATTACTCCCGATATTAACACTCCAACAGGCGGAATTAAACAACTCTACAGGCAAGTTGATGTGTTAAATAATAACGGGTTTAATGCTTATATTTTACATAAAATGTGTGGTTTTAAATGCACTTGGTTTTCTAATAATACTAAGGTTGCATACCATTATACTATTTTGAATGATTTGGAAAAATTAATTAAAGTAGATCAGAAACCGCATAATTTAGTACAGTTTTTAAAATTCAGTTTAAAAAAAATTGCAAAAAAAATTAAATCTTTTAGAATTGATACAAGTGCAGATATTCAAATACAAAACTCTGATATTTTTGTTTTCCCAGAAGTATACGGGCCAAATATTGCAGAACTTTTAAAAGGAAATAAAAAAATAATTTACAACCAAGGTGCTTATCAAACCTTTTTTCATCACGATTTAAATCTAGAAAATAGTACTACTCCTTATTTAAATAAAGAGTTAATTGCCACAATTGTAAATTCTGAAGATGCTAAGCAGTATATCAGTTATGTGTTTCCACAAATGAAGGTGGAACGAGTACGATATGGTATAGATTCTAAGAATTTTTACCCAACAGAAAGTAAAAAAAAGAAAATAGCTTTCATGCCCAGAAGGTTAAGAGTTGACTTAGTTCAAGTAATTAATATCTTAAAATTTAGAGGCGTATTAGAACATTGGGAATTGGTTGAAATTCACAATATGAACGAACAACAAGTGGCTCATAATCTTAGAGAATGTGCTTTGTTTTTAAGCTTTAGTATCAATGAAGGTTTCGGAATGCCTCCTGCAGAAGCTATGGCATGCGGTTGTATTGTAGTTGGGTATTCTGGTAAAGGCGGAAAAGAATTTTTCAAAGAAGATTTTTGTTATCCTGTTGAAGATAGAGATGTATTAGCCTTTGCAAAAACACTTGAAAAAGTAATTAAAGAATATGAAAGTGATAACAAGCCTTTTATTGAAAAAGGAAGGAAAGCTTCACAATTTATTCTTAAAGAATACAGCATGGAAATGGAAGAAAAAACAATAGTCGATTGTTGGAACAAAATACTAAATAAGCATGAATAAAGATATAAAAGTGGTGTTTGATGTCGGGATGCATAAAGGTGAAGATACGGATTTCTATTTAAAAAAAGGATTTCATGTAGTTGCCTTTGAAGCCAATCCCGAATTAGTAAAGTTTTGTGAAAACAAATTTGCCAATGAAATTAAAGAGGAAAAACTAATTATTGTCGAAGGTGCCATAATTGATCCTGAATTTGATTCGGATAGTACCAATCCCAATATTCTTTTCTACAGAAATATAAACATGAGTGTTTGGGGTACCATCGACAGTAATTGGGCAAAACGAAATGAGAAAAAAGGCACCGAAAATGAAATTGTTGAAGTTCGAAAAGTTAATTTTAAGGAATGTTTGGAGAAATACGGAATTCCATACTATTTAAAAATTGATATTGAAGGAATGGACCGGGTTTGTTTAAAATCTTTACTTCATTTTCAACAAAAACCAAGCTACATTTCCATAGAATCTGAAAAAGTTTCCTTTAAAGAATTAGAAGAAGAGTTTGGATTATTCACTAAAAATGGATTTGATACTTTTAAAATTGTCAATCAACAAAATATTGGAAATCAAAAAGAACCGATTAACACGGAAGAAGGTCGATATATAAATTACGAATTCAAAGCAGGAGCAACCGGATTGTTTGGTAAAGATTTACCTAAAAATTGGGTCAATTATACTACCGCAATCCAGCACTATAAATGGATTTTTATGGGCTATAAACTGTTTGGTGACAATGGTAAAATAACCAATAAATTTCTGCGTAAGATTGCTTTTAAAGTATTGAAAATCTTCACTAAACAGCCTATACCAGGTTGGTATGACACGCATGCGAAACATAATTCTGTTATTTAAATCATAAATAAGCAGTTACTTTTGTTATAATAGTACACTTAAATTTCAAAGTCGTTAAAATAAAAAATAATGCCAAAAGTTTCCATCATACTTCCTTCCTACAACCATGGAGCCTTTTTATCGGACCGATTGAATTCTATTGTTAATCAAACCTTTAAAGATTGGGAATTAATCATTATTGATGATAGGTCTACAGATGGTAGTTTGGAAATTTTAACCGATTTTGTAAATCAAAATAAAACTAAGATTAAATATTTTATTGTTAATGAAGTAAATTCTAAAAGTGGTTATTTTTCATGGGAAAAAGGAATTGCTTTAGCCGATTCGGAGTATGTTTGGATTGCTGAAACCGATGATTACTCAGATGTAAATTTTCTTGAAGAACAAATTGCAGTTCTAGAACAACATAAAAATTGTGCTTTGGTGTTTTGTGCTAGTAATTATGTAGATGTTAATAAACAATTCCTCTTAAATTCCGATAGGCGAACCAAAGATTTAGCCGTAAAAGAGGGTGAATATAAAGTATTTGAAGGATCGGTCTTTGTAGATAAAATGCCTTTTAATACCTACATAACCAATGGAAGTTCGGTTGTTTTTAGAAAACCTAAGGGTGAAATTCCACACGAAGTATTTATTCACAGGCAATGTTCTGATTTATTTCTTTGGACTTTTTTACTCCAAAATGCATCATTTGCCTTTTTAAATAAAAAACGAAATTATTTTAGACGACATGAAGATTCTACTACCACTAAAATCTCATCTGGAAAACAATTAATTGGGACCTATAAAGAATTGGTTTTTTACTTAAAATACTATAATTTCCCCGATAAATACTCCAATTTTATAACCTATTATTTTAATAATTATCTTTGGAAAAATAAAGAAGAAGTATTCAATGTAAAGGTGTTTGAAAATAATAAAGAATTAAAAAAGCTGTATTTTCAAAAATTAATTCCTTTGGTAATTAAAAAGCTTTTCAATGGAAAATAATGCCTTAGTTAGTGTTGTTATTACTACTTATAATAGAGAAACTTATCTGGATTCGGCTATACAATCGGTAGTAAATCAAACCTATAAAAACATCGAAATTATTGTGGTTGATGACGGCTCTAAGAGTAATTATGCTGAAAAGATTTGTTCAAAATACCCGCAATGTAAGTATCATTTTAAACCTAATGGCGGACTTTCGTCGTCTAGAAATTATGGGGTTTCGGTTGCTAAAGGCGATTTTATAGCATTTTTAGACGACGACGATTTATTCTTACCTCATAAAATAGCAATGCAAATAGCGATATTAGAAGATAAAGTTGATGTCGATTGTGTGCATTCTTCGGCTTTGATTATAGATGGAAAGGATGTGCCAACTGGAGAAATAATAGGAGCTAACGAGTCAAAAGCACATCATCGATCAGGGAATGTTTTTTGGAATGCCTTGGGTATTTGGGTGATAAAATCACCAACACCTTTATTTAGAAGAAAAGTTTTTGACGCTATTCTATTTGACGAGTCTATTTTAGTAGGCGAAGATGTTGATTTTTATCAACGTATGTTTTTTAAACATAAACTCTTTTACGTTTCAGAACCACTAGCCTTATATCGAGAAGATGATGATCCTAATAGGTTGTCCAAAAAATTGGAGAAGTATAATGGCATAGAATCTAAAATATATTCCAATTTTTTAAAGATGGGAATAAAAAATCCATTTACTTTGTATAAAATTGCATTAAAACTGGCTCAAGTCGGAATTGGCAGGCTGAATTCAAATAATGCAAATAACATTATTAGGGTTAGCAAATGGAAATTGTTATTGAATCCATTTTATTATGTCAAAAATTTAAACAACTTAAAGAATTAATACATCTCAAAATATAATAATGAATAACAAAACCAACATACTTATAACCGGTGGCGCAGGAAATGTTGCCAGTGCTTTGGCAAACAAACTGTCTGAAAACAACGATAATTTTATTGTTATTGTGGATAATCTTTCTACGGGAAGTTTGTCTAAAGTGCCCCAAAAAGAGAATGTTAAATTCATTAAGGCTGATGCTAACGAATACAATGATATTGTGCCTATTTTTGGAAGGTATAATTTTGATTATGTGTTCCACTATGCTGCTGTTGTAGGTGTAAAACGCACGCTTGAGAACCCAATTATGGTACTTAATGATATAGAAGGTATTAAAAATATCCTTTCGTTATCTAAAAATTCTGGAGTAAAACGTGTATTCTATTCTAGTTCTTCTGAAGTGTATGGAGAACCTTTTGAAATACCACAAAACGAAAATACAACGCCATTAAATTCACGATTGCCTTATGCTATTGTGAAAAATGTTGGGGAAGCGTTCTTCAAATCCTATTACCAAGAATACGGATTGGAATATACCATTTTCCGATTCTTCAATACCTACGGGCCCAATCAAAGTGAAGATTTTGTAGTCCCTCGATTTTTAAAAGCGGCCTTGCACAATGAACCCATTACGCTATATGGTGACGGATTGCAAACACGCTCGTTCTGCTATGTTGAAGACAATATTGAAACGTGCATTAAAGCGATGGAAAGCGATGAATGTGTGAACGACGTGCTCAATGTAGGTAGCGATAAAGAAATGACCATTTTAGATTTGGCAAATAAAATTATAGAAATTACCAATTCTAAATCGCCAATTATCCACCTTCCAGCATTAGAAGAAGGCGACATGACCAGAAGATGTCCCGACACTTCTAAAATGAAAAAAATACTAAAAAGAGAATTGATTTCTCTTGAAGATGGGATCAATAAATTAGTCGATTTTTATGAGAATAGGAAGTAATCCTGAGAAAACCAGTAAGGCCATTATCGTAGAAAATTATCACAGAATTGTGATTCCGGTCTACATTCCCAATTTTGAAGGTTATTTCAAAGACGCTTTCGATGTTTTTAAATTGTGCCTGGAATCCTTATTGCTAACGGTTCATTCGAAAACAAGAATTACGATTTACAACAACAATTGTCATCCCGACGTTAAAAATTATATTGATCAAAAATACAACGAATCGAATGTCATTGATCAGGTATTCCATTCTAAAGAAAATCTCGGAAAAATCAACGCTATTTTAGCCGCTTCCAAAGGAAATTTAGAGCCTTTAATTACCATTACCGATGCCGATGTTTTTTTTAAAAATGGCTGGCAAGAAGCCGTAGAGAAAGTAATGTTAGGATTTCCAGAAGCCGGAATGGTGAGCCCAGTGCCAGGAAGTAAAGCGTATAAAAGCTATACATCCAACAATTGGGCGTATGCTGTTTTTAAAGCCAAACTTTCTTTTCAAGAGGTTTTGGATAGAGAGGCACTTATCAATTTTGATCGAAGTTTAGGCAACGATAAAAATCTATACGATCCGATTCACCTTGAAAAGCATTTGATTATTGAAAATAAACAGACAAAAACGCAAGCCGTAATGGGATGTGGTCATTTTGTGGCTACCCTGCGTCGCGAAGTTTTTGATAAAGGCACCAATGAACCTGCTTTTATTAAAATCCAAAATGGGGTAGAAGGGAAGTTTATCGATATCCCTAATGAAGCAATGGGATTCCTGAGATTGGCTACTAAAGATAATTATGCTTACCACATGGGAAATACCAAAGAAGATTGGATGTATGAAGAATTTAAAAGATTGAAGTTGCCTCAAACCGATGGCGCTCTCGATGCAAAACGCATCAGTACGGCAAAACCATTAGGCAAAAGGTATCAGTTTTTTGGTAAAATTATACTCCAACTACTTTCGAAAAAAGCCATTAAAAAGAGATATTTTTTACATTTAGGGTTGAATGCTACAGCCGATTATTAAACAAATAACGAATGGTTAAAACAATATTACTTCTAACTACACCAATGCCGTATTCTAAAATTGGTAGTTGGACTACCATGTATAATTATTACCTGCAAACGGGTAATCATCAAATCGATTATTTGGTGTGTCCGAAGCCCGATGTACCTTTGTTTGAAGATGTTTCCTATTCGTTTGTAAAACCAACCACTTTTCTTACCAAAGTAAAATCAAAATTAAAGTGGGAACATCGGTTGCAAAATTATTTTTCAGCTTTGGATAAAATTATCCAACCCAATCAAAAATACATTATTCAAATTGTTGATAATAGTGGAATTGTATTGCCTCTTAACCATCATTTATCTACAAAACATCACATTAAAAATTTCTATATTCAATATTATTACCAAGGATTTGCACCGATTATTGCCAATCCTTATGAAAAGAAATTTTTTGGTTCCATCAATGAAATGCTATTTCTAACCAAATTGTCTTATAAAGCCTATTTGAATCACTACGATGATTTTGTGTGTAAGGCTTCGGTATTAAATAATGCCACCAACTCGAAACAGTTTTTGAAATTGGATGCATCCACCAAAGAACAACAAAAAAAAGAAATGGGTGTGACTAAAAAGCTCATTTTTATATGGTGTTCGCAAGATCGACCCAAGAAAGGCTTGGATTTGATACTCCAAGTTTGGAAAAAAATCTACGAAAATCATGCCGATGAAGCTCAATTATTGATTGTTGGAATTAATAAACAAATACAGCAAGATGGCGTTACCGTAATAGGTAGAGTGCCTAATCACGAGTTGTCTAAATATTACCAAATTTCCGATTTTTATTTGTTTCCAACATTATGGAAAGAAGGTTTCGGAATCGTATTAGCCGAAGCTCTAAAATGTGGATGTTACTGCATTGCTTCCCATCAAGGTGGTGTTCCTGAAGTGTTGGAATTTGGAAAACTCGGAAAATTAGTTGAAAATCCTAATTTTGTTTCCGAATGGATTGATGCTATTGAAACTTCAATTTCGGAATATAAGGCAAATGGCTATCAAAATCCGTATTACAATACCAATTTTGACCAACTTTACGACTTAGATCATTGGTCTAAAAAAATGAATGTTGTACTAACAGAAGCCAAAGAATCGTTCGATAACTAAAGTATAATGTATGTCTACAATAGCGATTATACCAGCAAGAGGCGGTTCTAAACGATTGCCAGGCAAAAATATTCTGAATCTCGGAGGCATTCCTCTTTTGGTGCACAGCATTCGATTTGCACAAGCTAATGCCAACATTATTGATGAAATTTATGTTTCAACTGATGATGAAGCAATAAAAGAAGTAGCTTTAGCGAATGGCGCTCAAGTAATTGACCGACCAGCTTCTATTTCGGGCGATTTAGAACCAACCCTTACCACCTTACAACATGCTGTAAAAAGCCTTGGTGCTGAAGTTGAGAATGTAGTTTTATTGCAACCCACCAATCCGTTGCGACCATCATCTCTTTTGAAAGAATGCTTTGATACGTTTCAAAACACAAATGCTGATAGTTTGTTCACAGTGACCAGAAACCATCAAAAATTGGGTAAAATTGTAAACGATACATTCGTTCCGTTTAATTATGAAATCGGACAACGCAGTCAAGATTTAGAACCGCTTTATTTTGAAAATGGTTTGTTGTATATCAGTAAAGCCAAACTAATTTTGGAAGGAAAAATTGTGTCAACCAATGCCATTCCGTTTATAGTAAATCATATTTTTGCTCAGGTCGATATCGACACCCAAGAAGATTTTGATTACGCCACGTATTTGTTAAACCAAAAATAAATTCAAATGAATCCCTATATAGAAATCGCAGGAAGAAAAATTGGACCTGATTTTCCGCCACTAGTTATTGCCGAAATCGGTATCAATCACGAAGGCTCGCTTCAAGTGGCCAAAGAAATGGTCGATGCTGCGCATCGTGCCGGAGTTGAAGTGGTCAAACATCAAACCCACATTGTAGCCGATGAAATGAGTGGTGCCGCCAAAAAAGTAATTCCAGGCAATGCCGAGGTTTCAATTTATGAAATTATGGAGCGTTGCGCTTTAGATGAAAATGAAGAATTGGAACTGAAAAATTATGTCGAAAGTAAAGGCATGATTTTTATTTCTACACCATTTTCTCGTGCCGCTGCTGAACGTTTACGTAAGTTTGATATTCCTGCTTACAAAATTGGCTCAGGAGAATGCAACAATTATCCATTATTAGAACACATTTGTTCGTTTGGAAAACCAGTCATTTTAAGTACGGGTATGAATACTATTGAAAGTGTTCAAAAAGCCGTAGCGATATTTGATAAACACAACATTCCAGTGGCATTATTACATACCACTAATTTATATCCAACGCCGATTCATTTGGTGCGTTTTGGTGCGATGACACAATTGCATCAAGCGTTTCCAGATAAGGTTTTTGGATTGTCCGATCATACACTAAACAACAATGCTTGTTTGGGCGCTGTGGCTTTGGGTGCGAGTGTTTTAGAGCGTCATTTTACCGACCACATGCAACGCACCGGTCCAGATATTGTGTGCAGTATGGATGAAAAGGCTTGCGCCGAATTGATTACTTCCAGCAATGAAATTTGGCAAATGCGTGGCGGACAAAAAGAGCCTGCCAAAGAAGAGCAAGTTACTATCGACTTTGCTTTTGCTACGGTTTGTTCAATTGCTGCTATTAAAAAAGGCGAAGCGTTAACTAAAGAAAACATTTGGGTAAAACGTCCAGGAACAGGAAAGATTTTAGCCGAACATTTCAACGACTTGCTAGGAAAAGTAGCCACTCGAGATATCGAAAATGATGAACAATTAGATTTTACAGATTTTGAATAAAAAAATCCTATTTCTTACGGGTACGCGTGCCGATTTTGGTAAAATAAAATCACTAATTTCAATTTTGGAAGAAAATCCAGAATTTGAAGTCTATGTTTTTGTTACGGGTATGCATTTGCAAAAAGAATACGGATATACGTTGATTGAAATTCAACGGTGTAATTTTAAAAATGTATATACTTTTGAAAATCACACGCACGAAACTACGATGGATTTAACGCTTGCCAAAACCATTGAAGGATTGTCAAGCTATTGCAAAGACGTGCAACCCGATTTAATTGTGGTACACGGCGATCGAGTAGAAACCTTGGCTGGTGCTATTGTTGGTTCATTAAATAATACGTTAGTAGCCCATATTGAAGGTGGCGAATTGTCGGGAACCGTAGACGAACTGATTCGTCATAGTGTGAGTAAGTTGAGTCACATACATTTTGTTTCCAATGACGATGCAGCCAAACGCCTCATTCAAATGGGTGAAATGAACACGTCTATTTACACGATTGGTTCACCTGATATTGATATTATGTTTTCGGATGATTTACCTAATTTGGAAATCGTAAAAGACTATTACCAAATTCCTTTTGAAAATTATGCTGTAGTGATGTTTCATCCGGTAACGACCGAAGTGAATGAAATGGAACGCTATGCCGATGATTTTGTGAAAGCCCTTTTAAACGACACACATAATTATGTAGTGATTTATCCAAATAACGATTTGGGAAGCCAATACATCATTGATCACTATGCAAAATTAAAAGACCATCCGCGTTTTAGAGTATTTCCGTCGCTGCGATTTGAGTACTTTTTGACGCTGCTTAAAAACTCGCAATTTATCATTGGAAACAGTAGCGCCGGAATTCGCGAAGCACCGTATTACGGAATTCCGATCATCAATATCGGCACACGCCAACAAAACCGTGCAATTCATGCAGATATTCTGAATGTCGATTATAGCTTTGAAGCCATTATGGACGCTTTAAAAATGATTGATTCCCATCAAATTCAGAAAGTAGACTCCGATTTTGGAAATGGAAATAGCGCGGCTTTATTTTTAGAGAATATCAGCCAGGATTTATTTTGGACGATAAACCATCAGAAACAATTTAGAGATTTGTAATTTATGTCGAAAGTCACTGCTAATTCTCTTTGTTTTATTGATGTTGAATCAATTGGAAACAAATTTACTTTCAATGATGTAGTCATTCAAGATAGTCATTCTTTTGACCTAAAAATCGAATTCTCACAACCCATCATTTCTTTCAGAAACCACGATTATACCTGGGTGGATGTTGCTAAAGATCGAATGGCGAATGATTTTTCGCCTAAAATACTTCAGTTGCAAAATGGACTTTTCATTCAGGCAAATACCCATGCCGGAATTTGGGAAGTGCATCCAGAAAATCCATCAATATTGTGGTGGCGCTTTAATCCCGAATTTGCGGCACCCATTACAGAATACCGCACAGAAATCAATACCAAACAAATTCTTTCAGCAGAAAGTGAGTTGCGTTTTCAAGAAGATTTAGCATTGCTGATTTCTAAAAACAACGCCGTTGAATTGAGTCGTTCGCCTATTCCGTTTTCGGCAGTAGCTTGTTTTACCGATCACTGCGATTATGATACGGCAGAAAATTTAAAAATTCAAAGAGACTTTTTTAAAGGTAATGGTATTAAAACGACCAAAGGTTTTTTTCTAAATCATTTTTCCAAACGAGACGATAATGCTTCGTATCAAAACGAAAAGGCAGTACTAGACCAATGGCGTAATGATGGGCATGAATTGTGTTATCATTCCCTAACGCAGTCTATAAGAACCGATCAAGAAGCGTTTCAAGAATTTGAAAATTTTACGCCGCCTTATGATGACATTCCAGTTTGGATTGATCACGGATTTCAGCCGTATAATTTTAGCTTATTTGAGAAAAATAATATTTCGAAAGAACACTACGAAAAGACGCTTTCTGATAAAAATATAGTCGTGCTTTGGAATTATATTGATGCTGGAAACGCCACAACAGGTATCATCAATCAGTTGAATGCTGAGCAGTTTAACTTGTCTCAATATGCTTTGTCGATTAAGGGAAAATCCTTTTTAAAGCGAATGGTTTTATTGGTTAAAAATATCATTTTTCATTACGATAACGATGAGTATCGAGTTCGGAATTACATCGACACGTTGACCTATACGAAGGCATTACTTCAGAAGAAAAAAGTAACCGCTATTTTTAAATTAATAAAGAATCTTATTCCAATTGTGTTGGTTTCATTAAAGGTGTTGTTTACTTGGAAAAAAGTTAAAAAAACGACCTATAAAGTAGCAAAATACAGTCCGATTTTCTTCAAACACAAGATACATGAAAAAGAATTTTATGTATTTCAAACAGTGGAAATGGTAGATTTCATCACTGCATTATCGAAACAAAATGTTGATAGTTTAATAGACGAATCAGGTTTGTTTATTGCCCATACCTATTTCTCGGTCAACATGAAACATTATGCCGGAAAATTGATAAATGGCGATGGTTCTTTAAATGAAAAAGTGGTTCAAAACTTCAATTATTTGGCTGAGAAAATTCAACAAAAAACCATTTGGAATCCAACGTTATCCCAATTATTGGAGGTTTATAAAAATTACCAAAACACCATTTTTGATATTGATGAAAAAGGTACTATTTTTATAAAAAATAATTTCAATATTCCGTCAAGGAACGTATCATGATACAACCTTTTTTTACTAAAGAGCCAATTTGGTTGGATAAATGGGATGAGTACCTGCAACAATCAGAGCAAGGTTCTTACATTTTATTGTCCGATTGGGTGAAATCGTATGCGTCTTACGGATTTGACTACGAATTATGCCTTTTTGTAAAAGACGATGTCATTGTAGGTGGCTTCAATGCGGTGGTGGCTCGAATGGCTTTTTTTAGGTTTTACATCATTCCATACGGCCCCATTGCTACTCATGATGACGTTTCTATTTTAGAGGTATTAATTGCTAAAGTAGTCCAAAGAGCGGAAGAAATTAAAGCTTGTTGTTGCCAAATTAACCTTCCTTTTTTAAATAAAGGAGCTGATTTTTCTGCGTTGCAAGATTACAAATCGGGACAATTATTCAAATATGTTTTTTCTCTAAACGGACTGAATTGGATTGACTTGAAACAATATACCGATGCCGAAGTACTGCTTTTAGATTTTAAATCGTCGGTGCGCAGGGATATTAGAAGTTCCATTAGAAAAGGACTTACAGTTGCTTATTTATCGGATGAAAATGAGATTAAAACAGCTTACGATTTGTGTGTTGCCAATGCTACCGATCGAAATTATGCCATTCGAGATTGGAAAGATGTTCAAGAATCAATTCTGAAGTTAACCGAAAAAAACTATGCAAAGTTCATTGCTGCTTACAAAGATGGCGAAATGAAAGGTGCTATTTTTATGGTTAAATCTGGGAAATATTACAATTATCTTTTTGGAGGCACTAAAAAAGAAAAACCCGATTTGTTGGTTGGGCATTTTTTGCAATGGGAGGCCATAAAGTTGTCGATTGACGAACAATGTGTAGGTTATAATATTTCGTTGGGAGGATCACAAGGTGTTCAAGAATTTAAAAATAGTTTCAACACTAGACAGGTTTTATTTGAAAATTCTAAACATTATAAAGTAATTAATTCCTTTTTGTTTTCTTTTTTTCTTTACTTTGAAAAATATATTAAGCCTTACAAAAAAACGATAGCTAAAGTATTGTCGTTTTTTAAAAAATAAATCCAAATGGAACTCAATAATAAAGATTTTTGGGAAAAAAATACGGTAGTCGTTTCGCAAGATAAAAAGAAGAAATCATCTGATTTTGAGTTTTTTATGTTTCAAAAAGCAAAAGCGATGTGTCAAAAGTTTGGCACAATTCAAAACATTAAAATTTTTGGTTGTGGCACTGGAAGAGAGATTGAATCGATTGCCGAATATTTTAATCCGACCCAAATGGTTGCGAGCGACATTGCCGAAAACATGATTGCGAAGTGTAATGAGAATTTAAAAATTTGGAATCTTGATTCCATCACAGAAACGCTAACAATCGACGCCAAAGAATACAATAAAGTTTCAGATGCATTTGAGTTGGTTACTATTCTCAACAGTATGCTGACCTACGTAATTGACCGAAACGATCGAATTACGATTTTCAAAAATACCAAACAAATACTAAAACCAAACGGTGTTGTTATTGGAACCGTTCACAACCAAGAAGGTACGTTTTTAAAGAGCACTTTTTTTAAACTAAGAAATTTGTTATCATTTTATTATGGCGATTCGGCAGGAATTAGAAGTACAGGGTTTCACGGATTTAAGTTAAAGGCTTATTATTACAAGAAAAAAGAGTTGCAACACGATATTGAAACGGCTGGTTTCAAGAATATTGAAATTTATTCTTTAGAAGAATACTACGCTTTGCAAAACATCAAATACGATCGATCAAAAGGGTATAATAATTTAATTTTTATTGCTCAGAAATAATACATTTTACGAGATATGAAAATAGTCTTACTGGTACCAGATGGCGTAGCCGTTAGAAATTATATTTATTCTGACTTTGTGGAAGAGCTGATAAAAAACGGATTTGAAGTGGTGTTGTACCACCAAATTCCAGAGGCAGCCATAGATGAAATTAAGAAAGTTAAAGGCACGATTGTATCAGATATTGTAAAAATCCCAGAATTTAAAGAAAATTTTTTCGGACGTATACTCAAAGAAAGTATCGTGTATGCCCGATTGTTACAAAATAAGACGAAGCTTAACAACGATACGATTATGCTTTTTTGGAATAGAAATCAAAAAGGATTTAAACGATTAACGTTATTAAGAATATCGGAGTTTTTCGGTTACTTTTTGTCCAAATCGTACGCATTGATTTTAAAGTTCGAAAAAGTGTATGACAACACCGCTTTGCATAATTCAGTTTCAAAAGTAATTGAAAAGGATTTACTCAAAATCAAGCCCGATTATATTTTAAATTTGCATCAAAGAGCAGTGATTTGTGCGCCAATTATTAGTGTTGCAAAGAAACTTTCCATTAAAACAGGAACCGTAATTTTCTCATGGGACAACATTCCGAAAGCACGATTGGTTTCTAAATATGACCATTATTTCGTTTGGTCTGATTTAATGAAAGCCGAATTAAATTTACTGTATACCGAAATCAATTCTAATCAAGTTTTTGTTACCGGAACACCGCAATTTGAGTTTTATTTTAAAGCACCATTTTTAAAAACTAAGGCTGATTTTTTTGAAAAATTCGGTTTGGATTTGAACAAAAAAACGATTTGTTTTTCGTCTAATGATACGTCTTCACCTTATGAGCAAAATTATTTTGAAGATTTGTGTGAAGCATTGATGAAAATAGAGAAAACCGAACGTCCTCAAATTCTTTTTAGAAAATGTCCAGTAGACAAAACCAACCGATTTGATGCCGTATTGCAAAAATATCAAGACTTAATTATTTCAATAGAACCCGATTGGCGCATTCAAAGTGGCGATACTTCGTTTGTGTATATTTATCCGAGTTACGATGATTATGAATTATTAGCCAATACCGTTTTGCACAGTGATGTCGTTATTAATTTAGGTAGTACTATGGCACATGATTTTGCCGTATACAATAAACCGTGTTTGTATTTGAATTATGATCCCGTTTCCAATTCTGTTTTTAAGGTAAATGAAGTCTATCAATTCCAGCATTTTAGAAGTATGAGTGATTTGAATGCTGTAGGATGGATTGATTCAACATTGGATTTTGTTCCTAAAATTCAAGCGGCATTAAGCAATCCCGATAGTATTGGAAGTGATCGATTGCAATGGATGCAACGCATAGTGAATTATCCTTTGCAAGAAAATAGTGCTAACCTAGCCAAAGAAATCAAACGATGCACATCTGTATAATCACACACGAATACCCCAAAGTAGGTTTTGCTCATGGCGGAATTGGTAGTTTTTTAAAAACACTTGCTCCAAAATTGGTTGCCCATGGTGTGAAAGTAACTATTGTAGGGTTGAGTTATGATTATGAGTATGATTATCAAGAAGATCAAGGTGTTAAAATTTATCGATTGGCCTATAAAAATGTAAAACATTTAGGTTGGTATTATGGGGTAAAAGCCATTAGCAAAAAAATAGCCGAAATTCATAAAGAAGCGCCTATTGATATTGTAGAAACCAGCGAACTTGGTTTGGCTTTTTTAGATAAAATTAAAGGAATAAAATACATAATTCGACTGCACGGTGGTCATCACTTTTTCGCAGAGTCAGAAAATCGTAAAATCAACTGGTGGAAAGGATTTCAAGAAAAACTATCGTTTAAAAATGCTGATGGTTTTATTGCGATTTCCAATTATGTAAAATCACATACCGAAAAATTTCTAAGTTATCATAACAAGCCAGTTGCCTATATTAGCAACTTAATAGATACCGATTTTTTTGCACCACGAATCAATCCAATAGACCCATGTAGTATCGTGTTTATGGGTAGTGTTTGTGAGAAAAAAGGTGTTCGGCAATTGGTTCAAGCTTTTCCTTTGGTAAAAGAACAATTTCCGAATGCTACCTTAGAATTGTATGGAAGAGAATGGTTTTTTCCCGATGGCAGGTCTTATACCGACTTACTCAAAACCGAAGTGATGCATGAAATGGATAGCAACGTCATAAAAGACATTCATTTTCACGGTCAGGTCAATTATGAAGAGGTTCCAGAGAAATACTCTAAAGCACATGTTTGTGTATTTCCATCCCATATGGAAACGCAAGGATTGGTAGCTCCAGAAGCCATGGCCATGCGAAAGGTAGTTATTTTTACCAATAGAGGTCCCGGACCAGAAGCCATACAAGAATATGAAACGGGTTTACTGTGTGATCCTTTGCATCCAAAAGATATTGCCGAAAAAATAATTTGGGTGTTTTCTAATGATGAAAAATCCAAAGTAATAGCTTCCAACGCTAGAGCTTTTGTTGTAGGTAAATATGGGGCCACAGTGATTTTAAAAAAGAATATAGCGTTTTTTAAAAACATAATCAGTTCTCATGCATAAAGTGAATTTTTTAATTGTAACTCATGTTGTCCATACCCAAAAAGATGGAGATTATTATGGCTATTCACCGTATGTTAATGAGATGAACATTTGGCTAAAATATGTCGATAAAGTAACTATTATAGCACCGTTGAAAGCAGTGGAAATGGATTCCATTTATCAAAAATACCATCATCCAAACATCAATTTTGTTCGTGTTCCCGAGTTTTCGTTTATTAACGGAAAAGAAATGCTAAAAGCTGTTTTTGTGATGCCTTATATTTTAGTAAAGCTCTTTTGGGTGATACTTTTTACCAATCATATTCATTTGCGTTGTCCCGGGAATATGGGACTTTTGGGAAGCTTTGTACAAATTTTATTTCCTTGGAAAAAGAAAAGCGCCAAGTATGCCGGAAATTGGGATGCGAATTCCAAACAACCTTTAAGTTACAGAATTCAGAAGCGTATTTTAAGCAATACGTTTTTGACACACAATATTAAGGTTTTAGTATATGGTGATTGGAAAAATCAGACCAAAAACATCAAATCATTTTTTACGGCGACCTATTTTAACTCCGAAATTAAAGAAGTTAATTCTAAAGATTTAAATGACAAAATAAGATTTACCTTTGTAGGCACATTATCCAAAGGTAAGCAACCACTTTATGCAATTCAGTTGGTGGAGATGTTAAAGAATAAAGGGTATGATGTGATGCTTTCATTATATGGTTCTGGTAATGAAAAACAACAACTTGAACAATATATTACAGAGAAGCACCTGGATGGTTATGTCTTTTTAAAAGGAAATGCCGACAGAGGCGCTATGATGGAAATTTATAAAGACTCCCATTTTATGATATTGCCTTCCAAAAGCGAAGGTTGGCCCAAAGTAGTTGCTGAAGCCATGTTTTGGGGCTGTTTACCTATTGCTACCAAGGTTTCATGTGTGCCTAACATGCTTGATTTTGGTGCGCGTGGTATTTTATTAACAGAAGAAAGTACTGAAGATTTAAAACTAATAGAAGCTGTTATATTAAATCAAGAGGCATATAATGACAAAATTAATAAGGCAATTCAATGGTCTCGAATGTTTACAATCGATAAATTTGAAAGCGAAATACAAACAATAGTGCATCCATGAGAATAATTCAGATAATTGATTCACTTGATATTGGCGGAGCCGAGAAAATGGCAGTGAGTTTTGCAAATTCACTTTCATCTCGTATGGAATTTTCAGGATTGATAGTCACTCGAAAAGAAGGAAATTTAAAATCGGAGATAAAAAAAGAGGTGGATTATCTCTTTTTAGAACGAAAACACCGATTTGATTTTCAGGCTATTTTACGATTGAAAAAGTATTGTAAGAAAAATGATGTCCGAACAGTTCAAGCACACTCAAGCTCTTTTTTTATTGCTTGTATGGTGAAGATTTTGTATCCTAAGATTAAAATTCTGTGGCACGATCATAACGGAATAGGCATTATACCGAAAAGAGAAGGCGCACTTTATTTACAGTTTTTTTCCTTTTTTTTTAAAGGTGTAATTTCGGTTAATACTCAGTTAGAAGAATGGTCTAAAAGGAAGTTATTTTGCAAAAATGTGATTTACCTTCAGAATTATGTAGTGGTAGAAGACGAATATAAAAAAGATACTATTTTAAAGGGTGAAGGCGGAAAAAGGGTGTTGTATTTGGCTAATTTAAGACATCAAAAAAATCACTTTTTATTACTAGAAGTGGTAAAAAAAATTCATAAAGATTTTCCGGGTTGGACTTTTCATTTGGTTGGGAATGATGCGAATGATACTTATTCCATGAGTCTTAAAAAAGAAATTGTATCAAGTAATTTAGAGGATGTTGTGTATATTTATGGTTCAAAACAAGATGTGAAAAATATAATTAACCAATGTGAGTTTGGGGTTTTTACATCCAATTCAGAAGGATTGCCAGTTGCTTTGTTAGAATATGGTATTAATAAAAAACCTGTAGTTTCCACCAATGTGGGACAAATTCCGTTTATTGTGGAACATAACAAATGCGGATTCATATCAGGTGTTAAAAATGTTGACGAATTTAGCTTAAATTTAAGTAAATTACTTTCTGACAACGTGTTAAGAGAAAAATTTGGCAAGGCAATTCACAAAGTCATTCAGGATAATTATTCGGAAGATGTTGTTTTAGATAAATATGTTTCATGGATTAAAGAAATCAAAAACATAAAAATTAGTTCTATAGATGCAGAATAAAGATAAAAATTATTTAGCTCTTGTTATTATTCATATTCTGTTAGGAGTATTGGTTTTTTATGTGCCCATTGTTTCTCAGATTTATGGATATGCCATGTTGTTGGTAGGTGTTATTTTGGTTATAAAATCACAAAATAAAAAAAATGAAGTGCTTAGTATTTGTGCCTACATTGTTGGAAGTGAAGTTTTTCTGAGGATGACGTATGGAAATCCCAGCCATGAATTTGCTAAATATTGTGTTGTTTTTTTCTTATTTATTGGAGTCATATATTCTGGATTTTCTAAAAGCGCCATTCCGTATTGGATTTTTCTTATAATACTCATTCCTGGGATTATTATAGCCAATGAAAACATAGATTATAGTGTAGATTTTAGAAAAAAAATTGCCTTTAATTTATCTGGACCGATTTGCTTAGGGATTGCCACAATTTATACATTTGGGAAAAGGGTTACTATTGGTGAAATTGGAAATATACTACTCTTTTTAGGGTTGCCCATTATTTCAACAGCAGCTTTTGTGAATTTATTTGCTCCTAATATTAAAGACGTACTTACTGGTACCAGTTCTAACGAAATGTTGTCTGGTGGGTTTGGTCCTAATCAAGTTGCTACAATTTTTGGATTAGGAATGTTCATTTTCTTTACAAGAGCTATATTGTATTCTAGGACTAAAATCATCTTTTTTACCAATTTGCTGTTGGCATTTTATATAAGTTATAGAGGATTTCTTACTTTTTCTAGAGGAGGAATGATGACCGGTTTTGGTATGATAGGGATTTTTATCTTCTTTATGTATTACAATTCGATGTATAAAGGAAAAGTAAAATTGAATTATTTAATTATAATTCTTACGATAGTAATGTCAATTACATGGATATATACGTCTATACAAACTGATGGTCTTATTAATAAAAGATATGCTGGTAAAAATGCTCAAGGTGTTGAAAAACAAGATAAATTTTCTGGTAGAGGTGAATTGGCAGAGGATGAAATAACGATGTTTTTAGAAAATCCTTTTTTTGGGGTTGGAGTAGGTAAAGGTACAGAAATTCGTTCTGAAAAAAACGGGTTTTTAACAGCCTCTCACGATGAAATAACACGAATGTTAGCTGAACATGGAGCGTTGGGAATTTTAGGACTTATGATTTTGTTTTTTACCCCAATAATTTATTTTTTAGGTAATAAACAAAATATCTATTTGTTTTGTTTTGTGACCTTTTGGTTTTTAACCATTAATCATGCCGCAATGCGTACGGCATCACCCTCATTTGTTTACGCTCTTTCAATGTTAAAAGTTAGATTTGATGATGACGAAGAAGGTTCTCTACATAGGAAACAAGCTGTCTAAACACGGAAATACGACTACCGTTATTGAAACTCTGGGACTTTCATTAACTACAGAAGGGTATCAGGTTACGTATGCTTCGGATAAAAAAAATCAAATCATTCGACTTTTGGATATGATTGTAGTAACGTTAATTAATTTACCCAAAGTAGATTATGTGATTATCGATACTTACAGTACTTTTAGTTTTAATTATGCTTTGATTATTAGCCAAATTTGCAGGCTGTTTCATAAAAAATACATTCCAATTTTACACGGCGGAAATTTACCCAATAGATTAGAAAATAGTAAATTTTTATCTCAATTGGTTTTTAAAAATGCCTTTACAAATGTAGCACCATCCCAATATTTACAGTCTGCTTTTGCAACGAAAGGCTATGATAATGTACTTTTTATTCCAAATACAATTGAAATTAATAATTATCAATTTTTAGAAAGAGCATATACAGAACCCAAATTGTTATGGGTACGTTCTTTGGCTAAGCTTTACAATCCAAAGATGGCCATAGAAGTAACTTTCAAATTGAAAGCTGCTTTTCCAAATGTACAGCTTTGCATGGTCGGACCTGATAAAGAAAATTTACTTCAAGAATACCAACAATTAGCACAGAAGTTACAGGTTAATGTGGTTTTTACGGGCAAACTTTCTAAAGAAGATTGGATTGAATTATCTAAAGAATACAATGTATTTATCAACACGACACACTTTGATAACACACCTGTAAGTGTTATAGAGGCTATGGCTTTGGGATTGCCAATTGTATCAACCAATGTTGGAGGAATCCCTTTTTTAATTAAAGACAAACAAGAGGCACTATTAATCTCAGATAATAATTCAGAAGGAATGTATTGCGCTGTAAAAGAATTATTTGAAAATAGTGACCTTAGAGATACGCTAGTCTTAAATGCTAGAAAAAAAGCGGAATCTTTTGACTGGGAACATGTCAAACAAAAATGGCTTGAAATATTAAAATAGTCTGTTAATTTGTGCTATATTTTAGTAACTTGCATCGCTAAAATAATACCATTATTAATGAACAGTAACAAGAAAATACATTTTGAAGTTTCAGAGCGAAAAGTTCTTCTGAAGATTTTTGATGTAATCTTTGTACTACTTTCATTGTACATCATTAGTTCTATATTCGACTTTAAGTATTTTACTTTTTCAACAACCAATTATTATTGGACCATAGTTCTGGCTATTTATATCCATATTTTTGGTTCCGTGTTTGAAATGTATAATTTACAGGTGGCGAGTAATCAGTTTCAAATTATTAAAAGCATCATTCTTACCACTTCAACAACGGTTTTGATTTATCTTTTAACACCAATTTATACCCCAGTTCTTCCTTCCAATAGGCTTCAAATTATTATTTTCTTCGTAGCAATATTTTTGTCGCTTCTGTTATGGCGTATTTTTTATGTCAAGTTTTTAGCCTCACATCGATTTGTTAAAAATGCTATTTTGGTGTGTGATAAAGAGCAATTAAAAGAGTTGGTTTCCGATTTAGAGTATGCTGACCCTCATTATAAAATAATAGGCTTTGTCAATTCTGATGGAGAAGATAGTTCGAAAATAAAACATGGTTACATAAAGAATATAAAACCTACTGATTTGGAGAATTTTGTTAGAAAAAATTCTATTTCAGAAATTGTAATTGCTTCTCAAAAAACCGAAGGAATTACCGTTGCATTGTACAATCAATTGATTCATCTTTTAGAAAATGGCTTCATCATCAGAGAATATACTCAGGTATATGAAGCTATAACGCAGCGTATTCCTGTTCAATATGTTTCAAGAGATTTTTATCGCTATTTCCCATTCAGTAGAAGCAATCAAAACCATTTGTATCTTTTAGCGACTCGAATAGCCGAAATTTTATTTTCATTAATAGGATTGTCGTTTGGATTGCTATTTTTCCCACTTATTTTTATTGGAAATCTCATAGGAAATCGAGGTCCGTTATTTTACACTCAAGAGCGAGTTGGTAAAAACGGTAAGGTTTTTAAAATATACAAATACCGCACGATGGTAAAAAACGCCGAAGCAAATGGTGCCGTTTTTACTACTGCTAATGATGCCAGAATTACACCATTTGGTAAGTTTTTAAGAAAAACCAGGTTGGATGAATTTCCTCAATTTATTAATATTTTAAACGGTGACATGGCCATTATTGGGCCGAGACCCGAACGTCCTGTTTTTGTAAATGAAATTGCCGAAGTGATGCCGTTTTATGAAACGCGTCATGTTATTAAACCCGGACTTACTGGCTGGGCGCAAGTGAATTATGCTTATGGTGATTCAATTGATGACAGCTTGGTAAAATTGCAATACGACCTGTATTACATTAAGCATCGTAGTATCTTCTTGGATATTAATATCATCATCAAAACGTTCAGTACGGTTTTGTTCTACAGAGGACAATAATTTAGGAAGTTGCTTTTTTATCCTTTAAAAGTAATTTTACTTGCATATAAGAACTCACTACTATAAATGGTAACATCAATAAAAGGTGAGGTTTTGTGAGCATTGCAATCAAATAAATGCCTGTGAAAGCCAATCCAATTAGTAGTGTTTTTCTATACCAATTGCCTTTTAAAAATGGTAAAATCAAGAACAATGGATTGAATACTAATGCGTTGTAATTCCACAAAACTTCTTTGTGTAATGAATAAAATCCCACTAACGAAAGAAATAATCCTAATATTCCAGTTACAAATAGATAAGTCAAGAATACTGGTCTTTTATTCGTTAAAGTTATCAATAACAACACTAAAATTATGAAGTAAATACTATTCACAAAAGAGAAACTCGAATCTAGTTCGGCTCCTTTTACAATAGTTTCCGTTTTGGTTACCAATGGCTTTCCGTCCCATTTTGCTTTATCTAGACTGTGCATTAATTCAACAGGAAGAAATAATTTTACGGCATCATGATCTGTTTTTGCTCCAAAAATGATGTTGATTCCCAGTTTGTAGTAAAAGTGATTTTCAAAGAAAGGATACAGTAAGGCACGATAAGAAATTGATTGATCGTCTATCTTTTTAATAAGTTCGGAGCCTAGTGTCTTGTTGATTTTTTCAACCACCATAGTGGTACAATTTCGATCAATAAATTTGTAAGTATAATAACGAGCATCCGAATATAAAGCTGCGTTTAGGTCATCAAAAAGTTCTTGTTTTTTAGTTAAAGGCAAGTTTAAGGTTTGTTGTATAACCTCTCTGTTTTCACTTTGGTATTCAAAAATGAAATCATCATAGGAACTCGCATTCATGAAATACTGCAAATCACCTTTTACAAATTTTAAATAAAAATTACCGGTTCTAAAATCGAAGGCGCCATAGTTGTAAACCACATCAAGATTGTTGATGGAATCTTTAATTCTAATGGCGGTATGACCAAATGTGGTATACAACTCGTTTCCTCTTCCACAGGTGAAGATGCTTACCGAAGCGTTTTCTGATAATGGTGCGCTCTGTGAAAAAACTACAAAGTGGAATATCAAAAATAAAACAACAAGTATTTTTTTTATCATAATAACGTTATCTGAAGATGCTCAAATCGACTTTTACCGAGAAAATATTTGAATACAAAGCTGCACTTTGATCGCCCAAATCGGTTAAAGCGTAATCTATTTGAATGCCTTTGTATTTAAAACCTAGACCAATATTGGGTTGAAAACCTATTTTTTTGGAATTGTCAATTTGAGTTACATTTTGAAAATTTCCAACTCCTGCTCTCAAGAAAACCAAATCGGTGTAGCCGTATTCAAATCCAATTGCTGGATCAATACTAACTGCTGAGGTTGCTATTAAATCGTTGGTTTTCGTGAACTGCATGTTTAAATTCCCAGAAGCTAAAAGGCTAGTTTCGTTATGAAATTCAAATTTTTTTGACATTCCAAATTGTGCTTTCGGTAAGGTAATCTCTGTACTTTCTGGTAATTCTTGATTTTGTCCAGCCACCGCACCTTTTATTTTGTTGTATTCCTCTTCGTTGATGCTCCAAACATTGTAAGTTGTGGTAATATCACGAAGCATCAACCCAAAATGCCAATCGTCTCTTTCAAATTGAAATCCAACATCAAAACCAAATCCCCATGAATTAGCAAAATCTCCAATAACACGTCGAATCACTTTGGCATTTATTCCGTATTGAAAACCAGGCAATTGTAATTTTCTAGCATACGATAAGGTCAATCCATAATCGGCAGTTGAAAACTTACTAATTCTATTGTAATCAATAGTTCCACTGGCATCAATAAGTTGAGTTGTGTTCAAAATATCATCGACGCCAAAGCGAATTAATGAAATTCCCCAAGCGCTTTCATTGTCAATGGGCTTGGCATAAGCAGCATAGTCATATTGAGCAATATTGGCAAAGTAACTGGCATGCATCACGGCCACCTGACCGTCTTCAAGGCCGATTAATCCGGCTGGATTCCAGTATCCTGCGTTTACGTCATTGGTATGAGCCACCACAGCGTTAGACATACCGAGTGCGGCTGCATCTACACCTATATTCATGAACTCATTAGAATATTTTCTAACCGCTTGACTATAAGATAAAATACAACCTAACAATAAGGTGAGACACAGAAGTTTCTTCAAAGCAAATTATTTTTTCAAAAATAGAAATTTTTATTGAGCTTATTCAATTAAAATCTCTATTTACAAACGTAGTTATGTATAAACTTATTGTACTACATTTGTACTTTCAAAAAGTAAAAGCATGAACATCAAAAAACACATTCCTAATTTCCTGACGCTTCTAAATTTATTTTGCGGTTGTATTGCTATAGTTTTTATAGCCGATTCTAAATTTGATTTGGCTTTTTATTTCGTGTGTTTGGGAATCTTCTTTGATTTTTTTGATGGGTTTTTTGCTAGAAAGTTTGGTGTTTCTGGGCCGTTAGGTGTGCAATTGGATTCACTTGCCGATATGGTAACAAGCGGTGTTGCTCCTGGTTTTGTGATGTTTAAAATGATGTTGCAAAACAATACTGGTGGCTGTGAATACTTGCCTTATTTAGGGTTTATCATTACGCTTGGGGCATGTTATCGCTTGGCTAACTTCAATATTGATACACGCCAATCGGATTCGTTTATTGGGTTGCCAACTCCGGCAAATACTTTGTTTATTATGAGTTTGCCACTCGTAATTACCGAATGTCATTTTTTAACTTTAAGCGAATTGTTGAGCATCACCTGGGTTTTATTAGCCATCACTTTATTGAGTGCTTATGTAATGAATGCTGAAATTCCGTTATTTTCTTTAAAAATTAAAAACTTTAGTTTCCAAAAATACAAACTTCAAATTGGATTTTTAGCAGCAGCAATTGTCATGATTGTGACGTTGCACTACCTTTCCATTCCGTTAATCATACTTACGTATGTTTTATTATCGGTTTTCAATAATATGTCGGCTAAAAAGCAGTTATAAGAAGTAACTAAAACTACTTTTTTATGGCTAAAAGAGCTACTAGAAAACCAACTGTTCGTAAAAAAAACACTAAGAAAAAGAACTCTTTTTTTTCTACAAAGTGGGTAGTTACATCGTTTCTAGTTGTGGCTTTTACTTTTGGAATCTATCATTATCGAAACGCACTATTGTATTACTTTAGTTTCAAATCGGATAAAATTTTAAAAGAAGATAAAGTATCGCAAGCTCGAATATTTCAGATATTAAAGGCCCACAAAGACTTGACTTTTGGATTTGATGTGTCTCAATTTCAAGGTGAAGTTAATTGGGATGCCATTGATTCGGTGGAGCACAAATTTCCGTTGCAGTTTGTTTTGATTAGAGCGACAGCAGGAAATGATAAACAAGACAGCCGTTTTGATGAAAATTGGAATGGAGCTAAAAAGCAACATTTTATTCGTGGTGCCTATCATTATTACCGTCCGAATGAAAATTCACTCGAACAAGCAGAGAATTTCATCAAAACGGTCAAGTTGTATAAAGGTGATTTACCACCGGTTTTGGATATTGAAAAATTACCCGAAAACCAATCTATAGATAGTTTAAAAGTAGGGTTGAAGCGATGGTTAAAGCGCATCGATGAACATTATAAAGTACGACCAATTATCTATACTGGCGAAAAATATTATACCGATTTTTTAAAAGAAGATTTTCCCGAATATTCGTTTTGGGTGGCCAATTACAATTTTTTTGTAGAAAATATCAAAGACGATTGGCTGTTTTGGCAGTTTACAGAAAAAGCTAGAATAGAAGGAATTGACGAGCGTGTTGATCTTAATATTTATAATGGAACGCCAAAGATGTTGCGCTATTTAACCCTTTCGCATTAGTTTTTTCAGTCTATCATATAAAGAATAAATCCGAAAAACGACAACATCAATACAAAAGCTAGAATTGATTTTGGTTTGGCAAAATTTATGGTCCAGCCCATCCAAGGAATTCTCTTGGGAGGAAAAATTCGGTTATCATCTCGATTAAAATAAAAAACACCCCATTTCCAATTATTAGGGTCGTTACTCCATTGGTTTTGCGTTTCTTGAGAAGGTTCCATATAATTAAAATTCTAATTTCTTTTTACGAAGTTCGAAGTTTTGTCCTAAGTATACTTTACGTACCATTTCATCGGCAGCCAATTCTTCAGGAATTCCTGCTTTTAGGATACCACCTTCAAACATTAAGTAGGTTTTGTCGGTAATGGCTAACGTTTCTTGTACGTTGTGGTCGGTGATTAAAATCCCGATATTTTTGTTTTTCAATTGTGCTACAATACGTTGAATGTCTTCTACAGCAACTGGGTCAACTCCTGCAAAAGGTTCGTCCAATAGAATAAATTTGGGGTCGGTGGCCAAGCATCGAGCTATTTCTGTTCTACGACGTTCACCACCCGAAAGCAAGTCACCTCTGTTAGTACGAATGTGTTCTAAACTAAATTCGGCAATTAAGCTTTCCATTTTGGCAATTTGCTCTTCTTTAGTATGTTTTGTAAGTTGTAACACACTCAAGATATTATCTTCAATACTCAATTTTCTGAACACAGAAGCTTCTTGTGCCAAATAGCCAATGCCGTTTTGAGCACGTTTGTACATTGGAAATTCAGTAATATTCATATCGTCTAAATAGATATTTCCTGAATTTGGTTTAACCAAACCCACAATCATGTAGAACGAAGTGGTTTTTCCGGCGCCATTCGGACCTAAAAGGCCCACAATTTCACCTTGATTTACTTCAACGGAAATCCCTTTTACAACACTTCTTCCTTTGTAGGTTTTAATTAAATTTTCGGCTCTTAATTTCATCTCTTGAGTATCAGATTTTTAGAAAGTTAGATTTTTAAACAAATTAACGAATAAACAAATAACCCAATCCACCATTTAACAATTATTTAGTTTCTTCTTCTAAGGCTTCCCAAAACTCGTAAGCTCTTCTTAGATGAGGAATCACGATTGTTCCACCAACCAATGTAGCAATTCCCATAGCTTCCATCATTTCTTCTTTCGTGATACCTTCTTTATAGGATGTTTCTAAGTGGTATTTGATGCAATCGTCACATCGTAAAACCGTTGAAGCAACCAATCCTAGAAGCTCTTTTGTTTTTACATCTAAAGCACCTTCTGCATAAGCATTGGTATCTAGATTGAAAATGCGTTTGACAATTTTATTATTATCGGCTAATAATTTTTCGTTCATTTTAGAACGGTATTCGTTGAATTCTTTAACTGGATTGCTCATCTTTTTTTCTTTTTTTGGCTACCACTGCAGCAATGTAAATACTTACTTCATATAACACCAATAACGGAATTGCAACAATCACCTGACTAGGAATGTCTGGAGGTGTTACAATAGCGGCTACGGTTAAGTTTATTACGATGGCTATTTTTCGATATTTCTTTAAAAACTCGGGAGTTACCAATCCTAATTTAGCTAAAAAATAAATGATGATTGGCATTTCAAACACTAATCCGCTTCCTACCAAAGAGGTTTTAACCATGCTTATATACGAATCGACAGTGAATTGATTGATAACCGTAGTACTGACATTGAATGTTCCAAAGAAGTTTATAGATAATGGAAGTACTACATAGTATCCAAAAAGAACTCCAATAAAAAATAAGATGGAAGATACGATGATGAACGAACCAGCGTGTTTGCGTTCGTTTTCATAAAGCGCCGGACTAATAAACTTCCATACTTGCCACAAAATATAAGGGAAACTAAGAATAAATCCTACGGTGACCAAGGTCCAAATGTACATCGAAAATTGTCCGCCAACTTCAGTGTTTTGAATGATAAACTGGAATTTTGTAGCACAAGCATACGTATCATCAACACCAAAAAAATGGGTTACCTCGCAAAAAAATCGATAGGTGATAAAGGTTGGGTCTTTTGGTCCGAAAATGACCGTGTCAAAAATAAAATCGTCTATAAAATAACAAGCGCATGCTAAAACTAGAATTGCCGCCGTACTTTTAACCATTAGCCATCTTAAATCTTCAAGATGATCCATAAAGGACATTTCCTTCATTTCTTTCTTTGCCATTATACTATTCCTTCTTTTAAAATGTCATGTAAATGGATTACTCCTTTATATTCATTATTGTCAACAACAACTAATTGGGTTATCGAAAAATCTTCCATAATATTCAAAGCGTCGACAACCATATCAGAGGATTTAATCATTTTTGGATTTACCGTCATAATATCTTGTGCGGTCAAACCCGAAATAGTTTCTGTTTTATTCAGCATTCTTCTAATATCACCGTCAGTAATAATTCCGACAACTTTATTGTCTTCAACCACAGCAGTTACACCAAGGCGCTGTTCGGATATGGTTACAATCACATTTTTGATGCTCGATTCAGGTCGAACAATTGGTTTGCGATTAGGATCCAGCATGTCACTTACACGAAGCAGTAATTTTTTACCTAAAGCACCTCCAGGATGGTATTTAGCAAAATCTTCGGGACCAAAATTTCTTAATTCCATCAAACAAACTGCTAGCGCATCGCCCATAACCAATTGTGCAGTAGTGCTATTGGTTGGTGCTAAATTATTGGGACAAGCTTCACTTTCAACAAACGTGTTTAAAGTGTAATGCGCTTCTTTTCCTAAATAAGAAGTGGTGTTGCCAGTAATAGCGATTAATTTGTTTCCAAATCTTTTTAATAACGGAACCAATACTTTTATTTCGGGACTATTGCCGCTTTTGGAAATGCAAATTACAGTATCGCCATCTTGAACCATACCTAAATCACCATGAATGGCTTCTGAAGCATGTAAAAACATTGATGGAGTTCCAGTTGAATTGAGTGTCGCTACAATTTTTTGAGCAATAATAGCGCTTTTTCCTATTCCTGTCACCACCAAACGTCCTTTAGAACTATAAATTAATTCAACAACCTCTGCAAAGCTATTGTCTATATAATCAGTTAGTTTTGCTATAGACTGACTTTCGGAAATCAGGGTCTTTTTGGCCGATTCAATAATGTTTTCTTTAGCTGTCAAAATAGATTTGTTATAGATTTGTTATTAAATTTGTATGAATAAAAGAAAGTTGTATATTTATGGTTGCAAATTTATGTAAAAATACTATTAAGTAAGAATGAATTCAAACGAAATTGATATCCATAAGGAATTAAAGAAATATTTTGGTTTTAACCAATTTAAAGGTTTGCAAGAACAAGTGATTAAAAGCATTGTTGCTAAGGATAATACATTTGTTATCATGCCAACTGGTGGAGGAAAGTCGTTATGTTACCAATTGCCAGCATTAATTCAAGAAGGAACTGCTATTGTAGTTTCACCTTTAATAGCATTAATGAAAAACCAAGTAGATGCCATTAGAAGTTTATCTTCTGAAAATGGCATTGCTCACGTATTAAATTCTTCATTAACCAAAACAGAAATTAATCAGGTAAAAAAAGATATTGTATCTGGAATTACCAAACTTTTATATGTAGCTCCCGAATCGTTAACCAAAGAAGAGTATGTGGAGTTTCTTCAAAGTGTGCCAATATCTTTCGTTGCTATAGACGAAGCGCATTGTATCTCAGAATGGGGTCATGATTTTAGACCAGAATACAGAAATTTAAGAACTATTATTAAACAATTGGGCGATGTTCCTGTAATTGGTTTAACAGCAACAGCAACGCCAAAAGTGCAAGAAGATATTCTTAAAAACCTAGACATGTCGGATGCTACTACATTTAAAGCATCGTTCAACCGTCCAAATTTGTTCTACGAAGTACGTACCAAAACCAAAAATATAGAAGCGGACATCATTCGTTTTATCAAACAACATAAAGGAAAATCGGGTATCATATATTGTTTAAGCCGTAAAAAAGTTGAAGAAATTGCTCAAGTGCTACAAGTCAACGGAATTAGCGCAGTGCCTTATCATGCAGGTTTGGATGCTAAAACACGTGCCAAACATCAAGATATGTTTTTGATGGAAGATGTAGATGTAGTGGTGGCAACTATTGCTTTTGGAATGGGAATTGACAAACCCGATGTTCGTTTTGTAATTCACCATGATATTCCAAAATCATTAGAAAGTTATTATCAAGAAACGGGTCGTGCCGGTCGTGATGGAGGTGAAGGACATTGTTTGGCTTATTATTCGTATAAAGATGTTGAAAAATTAGAAAAATTCATGTCGGGTAAACCCGTTGCCGAACAAGAAATTGGTTTTGCATTACTGCAAGAAGTGGTGGCTTATGCCGAAACTTCGATGTCGCGGCGTAAATTTTTATTACATTATTTTGGAGAAGAATTTGATAGCGAGACCGGTGAAGGTGCCGATATGGACGATAATGTTCGTAATCCAAAAGTAAAAGTAGAAGCCAAAGAAAATGTAAAAAAACTCTTGGAAGTTGTTCGCGATACCAAGTATTTATACAAATCAAAAGAAATTGTATTTACGCTTATTGGGCGTGTAAATGCAACCATCAAAGCACACAGAACCGATACTCAAAGTTTCTTTGGTTGTGGGAAAGATCAAGAAGAACGCTATTGGATGGCTTTAATTCGCCAAGTTTTAGTTGACGGATTGTTATCAAAAGATATTGAAACCTACGGAATTTTAAAAGTTTCGGATAAAGGGCATGACTATATTGAACACCCAGTTTCATTTATGATGTCTGAAGATCACGAATACAACGAAGCAGAAGATGATGCAATTGTTACTGCTTCAAAATCTACCGGTACTGCCGATGAAGCTTTAATGACGATGTTGCGTGATTTACGTAAAAAAGTGGCCAAAAAATTGGGTGTGCCACCATTTGTCGTTTTTCAAGATCCATCGCTCGAAGATATGGCATTGAAATATCCAATTTCTATGGATGAATTAATCAATATTCATGGAGTAGGAGAAGGAAAAGCTAAAAAATATGGTAAAGATTTTATCGAATTAATTAGTAGATATGTGGATGATAATGACATCATTCGACCTGATGATTTGGTGGTAAAATCCACCGGTGCCAATTCGGCTAATAAATTATACATCATTCAAAATATTGATCGCAAGCTTTCATTAGATGATATTGCGTCTGCCAAAGGGATGAAAATGGATGATCTGTTGAAAGAAATGGAACAAATTGTTTATTCGGGAACCAAATTAAACATTAAATATTGGATTGACGATTTGCTCGATGAAGAGCAGCAAGAGGAAATTCACGAGTATTTCATGGATTCTGAAACCGATAAAATCGAAGACGCTTTAAAAGAATTTGATGGCGATTATGACATTGAAGAATTGCGATTAATGCGAATTAAATTCATAAGCGAGGTTGCGAACTAAATATAAAGAATACTAATAAAAAGGCAGAATTCACTATGAAATCTGCCTTTTTTTATTCAAATAATTCACCTCGATGCGGTTTTAATGCGTCACGAACCGAAATCATATTTTCATCGGTAACCACCATAAAGGCAATAGCATACATTTCATTTATCACTTCGAATCCAGTAATGTTTATGGGTAATTTTTCAATAGCAATATATTCTTTCAAGTGTATTTCATGATGCTCGGCTGTTTTTGCTGCGGCTGGTCCTCGAAAATCCCAAATCAATTTTATTTTTCTTGACATTTTTCTTGCAAAAATAATTAATCTAAGTTCAAAGTTGTTAAAAATATTTTTCTATTTTTGGAATCTAAACAAACTAAAAACCAATTAATTATGCTAAAAAAATACTCAATTTTATTATTTTTTGTCGTTTTAACCAACAGCATTGCTCAAACAAACTATACTGTTTCTTCAATTCCTTTTACACAGTATACAGGTTCTGTAGCGGTACAAGGAACTCTAGATGACCACTATTCGGATGTTATAACACTACCATTCAATTTCGATTTTTATGGGGTAACCTATAACCAAATTCTTATTAGTACCAATGGTTATATTGATTTTAGAACGAATTTGGCTAATGGTGTTTCGCCTTTTGCCTTTAGCCAAGCCATTCCTAATGCGGCATTTCCGGTTAAGAATTCAATTTTTGGTGCTTTCCAAGATCTTAACAATTCGAATGCACAAGGAACAATCACTTATGCTACTTATGGAACAGCTCCTTACAGAAAGTTTATCGTCTATTTTAATAATAATTCATTATTCGCCTGTAATACCTACAAAAGTTCATTCCAAATGGTACTTTATGAATCACAAAGTATTATTGACGTTCAATTGATTGATAAGCAAAATTGTCCTTCAGGTTCTAGTAAAACAGTAACAGGATTAATTGATCTTTCAGGTGCTCAAGGTATCGCGGCTCCTTCTAGAAACACGGGTTCATGGACTGCTTTTCACGAAGGTTGGCGTTTCTCCAGACCAGGGTATTACACCAATTATGCTTATGTAAAATGTGATCCCAATAATGATGGTTTCGAATCTTTTAATTTGCAAGTAGTTCAAAATGATTTATCTGCTACGAATCCTTCTGGAATCTCATTTTATGCTACACTTACAGATGCTCAAACGCAATCTAATCCATTACCATTAACCTATTTTAACAATACAAATCCACAAACTATTTATGCCGTTGGAAATGGTGCTGTAAAAAGCATTGTTTTAACTGCAGTAGATTGTACTAATGATTACGATAATGATACTGTTGCCACTGATTTAGAAGATGTAAATGCAGATACCAACTTAGCAAATGATGATACTGATATTGATGGTATTCCTAATTATCTAGATAACGATGATGATGGTGATATGATTTTAACAAATATAGAATATGTATTTGCTAAAAATGCCAATTCTATTGTAGACAGTGATAACGATGGATTGCCAAATTACTTAGATAATGACGATGATGGCGATGGAGTTTTAACCTTTAAGGAAGATTATAATAATAATGGAAATCCATCCGATGACGATACCAACGCCAATGGGATTCCAGATTATTTAGACGTTACAGTTGCATTGAGTACTTCAGTGAATTCACTTCAAAAGACGATATCACTATTCCCAAATCCAACTTCGGATGTGATACATATTGATAATCCAACCAACAGTACTATTACAAATGCTGAAATTTATTCGATAAGCGGTGCTTTAGTAAAAGAAGTAAAAACCACAAATACTATTGAAAGTATTTCTGTTTCGGAATTGCAATCGGGTATTTATTTTGTAAAACTTCAAGTAAATGAAGAAATTCAAAATTATAAGTTTGTTAAAAAATAATATTTTATCAAGTCATTCAAAAAGGTTTAGTTTGTGCTAAACCTTTTTTTGTGATTAGACTTTGCTAAAATTATTTTAAGTTTGCCAAAAATCTTTGTATGCCTCGCGAAATTCAAACACAAGTATCACCAGAAGTAGCTCATAACGAATCGTTATTAAACGAACACGTAGCCAAGTTATTTCATGTTTCTGTAAATGAAATTCAAAAGGTTGTGGTGGTAAAGCGTTCGATAGATGCGCGTCAAAAGGCCATCAAGTTCAATATTAAAGGAACGGTTTTTTTAAAAGGAGAACCATTTGTTGCCCAAGAAATCAAACTTCCCGAATATCAAAATGTTAGTAATTCACAAGAAGTAATTGTGGTTGGTGCTGGTCCGGCCGGACTTTTTGCAGCATTGCAACTCATAGAGTTGGGATTAAAACCTATTGTAATCGAAAGAGGTAAAGACGTTCGTGGTCGTCGTCGTGACTTGAAAGCTATCAATGTTGATCATATTGTAAACGAAGATTCTAATTATTGTTTTGGAGAAGGTGGAGCCGGAACCTATTCGGATGGAAAATTATATACGCGTTCTAAAAAACGTGGCGATGTAGACAGAATTCTTCAATTGTTGGTTGGATTTGGCGCTTCACCAGAAATTTTGGTGGAGGCACATCCACATATTGGGACCAATAAATTACCACAAATTATTCAAGATATTCGAGAAAAGATTATCGAATGTGGAGGACAGGTTTTGTTTGATACTCGTGTCATTGATTTTAATATTAAAAACAACGAAATGCAAGGAGTTACGCTTCAAAATGGCACTGTCATTTCGGCTAATAAAGTCATCCTTGCCACCGGTCATTCGGCTCGCGATATTTTTGAATTGTTGGATAGAAAGAAAATTTTTATCGAAGCCAAACCTTTTGCCTTGGGAGTTCGCGCAGAACATCCTCAAGAATTAATTGACACAATTCAATATTCGTGCGATTTTAGAGGCGATTATTTGCCGCCTGCACCTTATTCTATTGTTAAACAAGTTAACGGTCGAGGTATGTATTCGTTTTGTATGTGTCCGGGTGGTGTAATAGCGCCTTGTGCCACGAGTCCGGGAGAAGTAGTTACCAATGGTTGGTCGCCTTCTAAACGCGATCAAGGTACCGCTAATTCGGGAATTGTAGTTGAATTAAAATTAGAAGACTTCAAGCCTTTTTCTAAGTTTGGTGCACTGGCCGGAATGGAATTTCAAAAATCTATTGAACAAAAAGCATGGCAATTGGCCGGACAGACTCAAAAAGTTCCTGCCCAACGCATGGTAGATTTTACTCAAAATAAAATATCAGTAGATATTCCAAAAACGTCTTATGTGCCAGGAACGACTTCAGTTGAAATGGGTCAGGTTTTTCCTGGATTTTTGTCCCAAATTATGAGAGAAGGATTTAATGAATTTGGAAAAACCATGCGAGGTTATTTGACCAACGAAGCCATTCTTCACGCGCCAGAAAGTAGGACGTCATCACCAGTTCGAATTCCGAGAGATAATGACACCTTAGAACATGTTCAAATTAAAGGTTTGTATCCGTGTGGCGAAGGTGCAGGTTATGCAGGCGGCATTATTTCTGCTGCCATTGATGGCGAAAAATGCGCGTTGAAAATAGCCGAAGTTTTAAAATAAAAAAACCGCTCATTTTCATAAGCGGTTCTTGAATTGATAATTAGTTCTTTTTCAATCTGTCTTTAAATACTTTTTCAAATTTTTCTATTTTCGGCTGAATTACCATTTGGCAATACGGTTTGTCTTTATTGTTGTTGTAGTAATTTTGATGGTAATCTTCTGCTGGGTAAAATGCTTTGAATGGTTCCAAAGTGGTTACAATTTTGTTACTATACACGTTTTTAGAATTCAATTCATTTATAATACTTTCAGAGGCTTTTTTCTGCTCATCATTTTTATAAAAAATTACCGAACGGTATTGAGTTCCTACGTCAGCACCTTGACGGTTTAAAGTAGTTGGATCGTGAACGGTAAAAAATACTTTGAAAATTTCATCCAAATTGGTTTTAGATTTATCATAAGTGATTTCTACTACTTCAGCTGCACCCGTTCTACCCGTACATACTTCTTCGTAAGACGGATTAGTCACAGTTCCCCCAGAAAAACCCGAAACCACTTTAGTAACACCATCTAAATTTTCATAAACAGCTTCTACACACCAGTAGCAACCGCCGCCAAGAACTATGGTTTCTGTATTTCCTTGAGATTTAGAAGGTACAACGCCGTCTGGAACGAAATCCAAAGAAATAGCATTCATACAATATCTTTTACCCGTTGGCTCTGGTCCATCGTCAAATAAATGTCCTAAATGACTTCCACATCTGCCACAAAGCGCTTCGGTACGGCGCATACCATACGAATTGTCTTCTTTAAAAGTGATACTTTCTTTATTGTCTTGTTCGAAAAAACTGGGCCAACCACAACTACTGGTAAACTTTTGATTGGATTTGAATAATCGCAATCCACAAGCGGCACAATAGTAAGTTCCTTTAGTTTCCGAATTCCACATCGTACCGGTAAAAGCTCTTTCGGTATCGGCTTCACGAGCAACAGCATATAAATCTGGCGATAAAACTCTTTTCCATTCGGCGTTTGATACATTCAACTTCTTGGTATCGGTATTAGAATAATAGGGATTTTCAGGTTTGTTAATTACATTTTCCATAGCTGTTGGGTTTGGAGTTGATTGTTTTTTTGTTGTCGATTGTCCACAAGCATTTAATGCTAAAAGCGGTAGTAATATTAAATAATTAAATATATTTTTCATAACATTTTTGTTAAGATTATAGTACAAATTTACGATACATATACGCTACAAAATGTCTTGTAGATTGCAAAATGAGTTCATTTAAGGAAAGTTTAACGGTTGTTGATAATTCAAAATTCAGCGTTCCCAATTCTTTTTTTGTATTTTTGACCATCTTATAAAGGTATGAAAGAAGAGCAAGTAATATTAGTCAATGAAAATGACGAGCCTATTGGGCTAATGAATAAATTGGAAGCACACGAAAAAGCCTTACTACATCGTGCCTTTTCCGTTTTTGTTTTAAATAGTAAAAACGAAATCATGTTGCAGCAACGAGCAGCGCACAAATACCATTCGCCCTTGTTGTGGACGAATACTTGTTGCAGTCACCAACGTAGTGGTGAAACTAACATTCAGGCTGGTTCACGTCGGTTATTTGAAGAAATGGGTTTTGTTACAGAGCTAAAAGAATTGTTTCATTTTATCTACAAAGCACCTTTTGATAATGGCTTGACCGAACACGAACTCGATCATGTAATGATTGGTTATTTCAATGATGAACCCGAAGTAAATCCAGAAGAAGTGGCCAGTTGGAAATGGATGTGTATTGAAGACGTCCGAACCGATATGAAACAAAATCCAGCTATTTATACGGTATGGTTCAAAATTATATTCGACCAATTTTATCATTATTTAGAAGAACACAAATTATAAAATTTAAGATTAGGGAATTTTGATTTAGGATTTTAACGTCTAATTCAAAATCCTAAATCTTTTAATCTCAAATCCTAAATCAAAATGAAAGTCACCGTATCCAGAAGAGCACACTTTAACGCAGCACACCGATTGTATCGTAAAGATTGGTCTATGGAGCAAAACGATACTGTTTTTGGAAAGTGTAACAATCCCAATTTTCATGGGCATAATTACGAATTGATCGTTTCGGTAACGGGTGAAATAGATCCTGAAACTGGATTTGTAATTGATGTTAAAATTCTTTCCGATTTGATTAAGGAGCACGTAGAAAATGCGTTTGACCATAAAAATTTAAACTTAGATGTTCCTGATTTTGCTGATTTGAATCCAACGGCAGAAAATATTGCCGTGGTAATTTGGAACAAGCTCCGAAAACATATTGATGTTGCTAAAGAGTTGGAAGTAGTTCTTTATGAAACTCCAAGAAACTTTGTCACTTATAAAGGAAACTAAAATGGCACTCAAAGTAGGCGATAAGCTTCCAAATTTTACAGCAAAAGATACTAATGGAAACGTTTTTAATTCATCTGACCATATTGGAAAACAAGCGCTTGTGATCTATTTTTATCCCAAAGACGAAACGAAGGTGTGTACCCAACAAGCCTGTAGTTTTAGAGATAGTTATCAAGAGTTTAAAGATTTAGGCGCTGAGGTTATTGGCATCAGTTCTGATACGATACAATCTCATATACGATTTAAAAGCAAATTCAATCTCCCTTTCATTTTGCTTTCAGATAATGACAAGAAACTCCGAAAGTTATTTGGTGTTGAAAATGATTTTCTAATCATTCCTGGCCGTCAAACATTTGTAATTGATAAAAACGGATTTGTTATTATGGTCTTTAACAGTATGTCTGGTACAATTCATATTGAAAAAGCCTTAAAAGCTTTAAAACAAGAAAAATAAATATTCAATTTTTCGCATCTTTGCAATCTAAATGTATCAAATGAAATTTTATCCATTACAATTTCAACCCATTCTTAAAGAAAGAATTTGGGGCGGAACAAAACTAAAAGATTATTTAAACAAACCTATTGCTTCTGAAATTACTGGAGAAAGCTGGGAAATTTCTACCATAGTCAATGATGTAAGTGTGATTGTGAATGGCATTTTTAAAGGTGAAAATCTAAATGAACTTATTGAAAAATTTCCAAATGAGGTTTTAGGAACTAAAGTTTACGAACAATTTGGCAAACAATTCCCTTTACTTTTTAAATATCTTGATGCTCGTGAGGATTTATCCATTCAAGTGCATCCAAACGATGCATTAGCCAAAAAACGCCATAACTCGTTTGGGAAAACCGAAATGTGGTACGTTATGCAAGCCGATGAAGAAGCAAGATTGATTGTTGGTTTTAAAGAAAAATCATCTCAAAAAGAGTATTTAGAAAATCTTAAAAACAAAACTTTAATTGATATTTTAGATACCAAAAAAGTAAAAAAAGGAGATGTTTTCTTTCTAGAAACTGGAACGGTTCACGCTATTGGTGCTGGAACAGTTATAGCCGAAATCCAACAAACCTCTGATATTACCTATAGATTGTATGATTTTGATAGAGTAGATGCTAACGGGAATACTAGAGAACTTCATGTTGATTTGGCTTTAGAGGCCATTAATTATAATGTGGTTGAGGCTCAAAAAAGCTATTCTAAAGTTGAAAATAGAGCTAATGTAATGGTTGATTGTCCTTATTTCACTACGAATTTTATTCCGCTTGACGGCGAAATGAAATTTGAAAAGAATCAAGAATCATTTTTGGTTTTTATGTGTGTAGAAGGAAGTTTTAAGTTAATTTATAATCAAGAAACCTATTCTTATAAAACAGGCGATACAGTTTTAATTCCAGCCGCGATGACTGAATATGAGCTACTCGGAAAAGCATCATTATTAGAAATATACATTTCTTAACCTATATTAGAAAGATTATGTGTAATTTTGCATCAAATTTTAAAAATAGAAGAAAATGCCAAGTGTTAAAAATTTAAAAAAAGACATCAATTACGTTTTAGGTGATATTATTGAAGCAGTGTATATCTGTGAGATGACTAGTACAGGAAAACCAACAGATGCTACTAATGCTATTATAGATGAAGCCATTAGCTCTTTTGATGGTTTAATCGTTAAAGTTAACGAGAAAAAAGTTGAAAATAAGAAAGCACATTTCAAGCAAATCAACGCGGAATTAGAACAAACTGCTAATCAATTGATTGCTAAAATCAACGCTTTGTAATTAAAAAAAAAGCGAAAAAAGTATAAAAATATTTTGGAGATTTAAAAATCGCTATTATATTTGCACCACAATAATGACGCCAGCGTAGCTCAGTCGGCTAGAGCAGCTGATTTGTAATCAGCAGGTCGTGGGTTCGAGTCCCTCCGCCGGCTCTTCGTAAAACCATCACAGAAATGTGGTGGTTTTTTTATTTTTAAACTCTAACAAAAAAATCCGTCCAATTAAAAACTAGACGGATTTTATATTTGTATAGAAAAATTATTTTCTCTTAATCACTCGTTCAACAGCTTCTACAATAGCTTGGTTGTTTAGTTTGTATTTTTCCATTAATTGTTCTGGAGTACCACTTTCACCAAACGAATCGTGTACGGCAACAAATTCTTGTGGAGTTGGATTGTTCAAGGCTAATGTTCTGGCAACACTTTCACCCAAACCACCAAGTATGTTGTGTTCTTCTGTAGTAACAACACAACCTGTTTTTTCAACCGATTTTAGAATGGCTTCTTCGTCTAATGGCTTAATCGTATGAATATTGATGACTTCGGCAGAAATGCCTTTTACTTCTAGTGCTTCGGCAGCAATTAAGGCTTCCCAAACCAAATGACCAGTTGCAATAATGGTAACATCTGTTCCTTCGTTTAGTATAATTGCTTTTCCAATGACAAAAGGTTCGTCAGCTGGAGTGAAATTAGGTACCACCGGTCGTCCAAAACGCAAATAAGCCGGACCATGATGATCGGCTAAGGCTAACGTTGCTGCTTTAGTTTGATTATAATCACATGTATTGATTACTGTCATTCCGGGTAACATTTTCATTAACCCAATATCTTCTAATATTTGGTGGGTTGCGCCATCTTCACCAAGTGTTAAACCTGCATGAGAAGCACAAATTTTGACATTTTTATCCGAATAGGCTACTGATTGACGAATTTGATCGTAGACTCTTCCAGTAGAAAAGTTAGCAAAAGTTCCAGTAAATGGAATTTTTCCACCAATAGTTAATCCAGCTGCAATTCCAATCATGTTGGCTTCTGCAATTCCGATTTGAAAAAAGCGTTCTGGATGATTTTTTTTGAAATCGTCAAACTTTAATGAACCAATTAAATCGGCACATAAAGCCACTACGTTTTCGTTTTTTTGTCCCAATTCGGTCATTCCTGCACCAAATCCAGAACGGGTATCTTTACTTCCTGTGTTTGTATATTTTTTCATAATTCTAGTAGTCTCCTAAAGTTTCTGGGTTTTGTCCTAAAGCATTGGCTAATTGTTCGTCACTTGGTGCTTTTCCGTGCCAAGCGTGAGTATGCATCATAAAATCGACACCATTACCCATTTCGGTATGAAGGATTACACAAACTGGTTTTCCTTTACCCGTTCTCGATTTAGCTTCGTTCATTCCACCAATGATAGCCTCAATATTGTTTCCTTCGGTTATTTCTAACACATCCCAATCAAAGGCTTCAAATTTAGCTTTCAAATTACCCATGTTCAAAACGTCTTTAGTAGAACCATCTATTTGCTGACCGTTGTAATCAACTGTTGCTATTAAATTGTCGACATTTTTAGCAGAAGCATACATAATCGCTTCCCAATTTTGACCCTCTTGTAATTCGCCATCACCAGTAAGTGCAAAAACTAAATGATGATCGTTATTCAATTTTTTGGCTTGCGCAGCTCCAATGGCTACAGACAATCCTTGCCCTAAAGAACCTGAAGCCATACGAATTCCAGGCAAACCTTCGTGTGTTGTGGGATGTCCTTGCAAACGTGAGTTCAATTTTCTAAAAGTAGCCAATTCGGCTACAGAAAAATAACCACTTCGTGCTAAAACACTGTAAAAAACAGGAGAGATATGTCCGTTGGAAAGGAAGAAAATATCTTCTCCAATTCCGTTCATATCAAAACCTTCTTTACGGGTCATGATGTTTTGATACAGTGTTACTAAAAATTCAGCACAACCCAAAGAACCTCCGGGATGACCTGAATTTACAGCATGTACCATACGAAGAATGTCTCTTCGAACTTGTGTTGTTAAATCGTGTAGTTGTTTAATGTCAGACATTTTTGTAGTTAATTAAAAATTGTTGTCAAAAGTAAATCTATTTTTTTGGTGAGGCAAAACATTTTATGATAAGTTATCAATACTACTTCTAATAATTATGTAAAGAGTTTGCTATATTTTGTAATGAAGATAATGCTTTTTGAGGGTAGTTTTACAACATTAAAAAATACAAGTTATGGAAAACTCAAAAAAAATATTTTATCTAGACGATGATATGGACGATTTAGGGTTCTTTAAAGAAATAGGTGATAGTTTAGGCTACAATGTAACCATGTTTTTGGATGGGAAATTGATGTTAAGAACACTAGAAACAACTACCGAATTGCCTGAAATAATTATTTTAGACATTCATATGCCTGTACTTAATGGCGAAGAAATTTTAGAAATCATAAAAAAAGACGATAATCTAAAAGATATTCCGATTATCATGATTTCTGGTGCTTATCCTAAAAAGTTGGTGAAGCATTATAATAAAATGGGACTCAAATATCTTTTGAAAAGAAACAATTATAAAGAATTTAAAGAAGCAATAATCACCATATTAGATGATGTGTTGTTGGAAAAACAAAAATCAGAAAGTACAGTCAACTAGCCTTTTTTGTCCAAATCTAAAACTAGCTTTCAAACTAATGAAGGCTAGTTTTTTAGTTTAAATTCATAAATACTTATTAAAAAATACTATTTCATCAACGTAATTTCATAAATCAGAATATCTTTGTCGCTTCAAATTATTTTATGAAATTCGATTTATTACAAAAAGATGCCAATTCAAAGGCAAGAGCCGGTAAAATAACCACCGACCATGGGGTTATAGAAACCCCTATTTTTATGCCTGTGGGTACTGTTGCATCTGTCAAAGGGGTACACCAACGTGAACTAAAAGAAGAAATTAATCCCGATATTATTCTAGGAAATACCTACCACTTATACTTGCGTCCGCAAACAGAGATTCTCGAAAAAGCTGGTGGATTACATAAATTTATGAATTGGGACAGAAATATCTTGACCGATTCTGGTGGTTATCAAGTGTATTCTCTTTCGGCCAATAGAAAAATTAAAGAAGAAGGAGTAAAGTTCAAATCACATATTGATGGGTCGTACCATTTTTTTACACCCGAAAATGTGATGGAAATTCAGCGTACTATTGGCGCCGATATCATTATGGCTTTTGATGAATGTACACCTTACCCATGTGATTATCGCTACGCACAACGCTCCATGAAAATGACGCACCGTTGGTTAGACCGATGCATTAATCATTTAGAAAAAGTGCCAACAAAATATGGCTATGATCAAGCTTTCTTTCCAATTGTACAAGGAAGTACTTATAAGGATTTACGAATGCAATCGGCCGAATATATTGCTAATTCGAATCAAGTAGGAAATGCTATTGGTGGTTTGTCTGTTGGTGAACCAGCCGAAGAAATGTATGCCATGACCGAAGTAGTGTGTGATATTCTTCCAGAAGATAAACCACGATATTTAATGGGAGTAGGAACACCTATTAACATCTTGGAAAACATTGCTTTGGGTGTAGATATGTTTGATTGTGTGATGCCAACTCGCAATGCTAGAAACGGAATGCTGTTTACGGCTAATGGCACTATCAATATTAAAAATAAAAAATGGGAAGCCGATTTTTCTCCTTTAGACGAAATGGGAATCACGTTTGTAGATACCGAATATACCAAAGCCTATTTACGTCATTTGTTTGCCGCCAACGAATATTTAGGAAAACAAATTGCTACAATTCACAATCTTGGATTTTACATGTGGTTGGTTCGTGAAGCTAGAAAACATATCTTAGCAGGTGATTTTAGAGTTTGGAAAGAAATGATGGTCAAACAAATGAGTCAACGTTTATAAAATTACAATGCTAAAAATAATTGACAAATACATTTTAAAGCGCTACTTAACCACTTTTACAGTGATGTTGTTGATGTTTATTCCTATTGGAATTACGATCGACGTTTCTGAAAAGGTGAATAAGATGATTGAAAATCATGTGCCTTTTAGTGCTATTGCTCAGTATTATGTTGATTTCACCATTTATTTTGCCAATTTATTATTCCCCATATTTCTGTTTTTATCGATTATTTGGTTTACTTCCAAACTCGCTAACAATACTGAGATTATTGCCATTTTAAGTTCCGGAATTTCGTTTACGCGATTTCTTCGACCTTACATTATTGGTGCCACTTGCGTTTCTATTTTTGCTTTAATTATGGGCTTTTTCTTAGTCCCAAAGGCTAGTGAGGGTTTTAAAAACTTCAGATATCGTTACCTTATTGGTAATGGTATTGAAGAAATGAAAGACCGAACCGATGTGTACCGTCAAATCAACAATGAAGAATACATTTATGTAAGTAATTACAACTCCGATTCAAAAATGGCGTTTAATTTTTCCATGGAACGATTTGAAAAAGACAAACTAAAATACAAAGTTTCTGCCAGTAGAATCAAATGGAATGCTAAAGACAGCAGCTACACATTATTTGATTATAAGAAACGAAAAATAGGTGAGTTTAATGATGTTATTCAGGCTTTACCGAGAAAAGATACTATTTTTAAATTTGATTTAGAAGATTTAACACCAGTAGTTTATATCGCCGAAACCCTTTCTTATGGCGATTTACTTCGTTTTATTGAAAAAGAAAAAGAACGTGGTTCTACCAATATTAATGTGTATTTAGTGGTGCTTTATAAAAAATACAGTATTCCAGTTTCGGCCTTTATCTTAACCATTATTGCGGTGGCTGTCTCTTCGATGAAACGTCGAGGCGGAATGGGAATTAACTTGGCAATCGGAATTTTATTGGCCTTTGCCTTTGTGTTTTTAGATAAAGTATTTGGCGTTTTAGCCGAAAAATCAAGTACGCCGCCTATCATTGCGGTTTGGATTCCGAATATTGTTTTTGGAATATTAGCCATTTATTTGCTGCGGAATGCTAAGCGATAATACCAAAAGCTATTTGCATCTTCATCTGATTGTATTCATTTGGGGATTTACAGCTATCTTGGGCAGGCTAATCACGCTTGATGCTTTACCACTCGTTTGGTTTAGAATGCTGTTTGCAGTTTTTTTTATTTTTGTCTTCATTAAAGTAAAAAAGATTTCTATTAAAATTCCCAAAAGAATTCTGCTCAAATTTTTAGTAGCCGGATTAGTCATAGCCTTACATTGGTTTACTTTTTTTAGGGCCATCAAAGTGTCTAATGTTTCGATAACTTTGGCATGTTTGTCGACAGGTGCTTTTTTTACCTCACTTATCGAACCTATTTTTTTTGGAAAAAAAGTAATTTGGTATGAAATTTTTTTCGGATTGATTGTGGTATTCGGACTTTCAATCATATTCAATGTAGAAGGACATTATGCCGAAGGAATAATTTTGGCGTTGACTTCAGCTTTTCTTTCAGCTTCATTTGCAGTTATAAATAGTAAGTTTGTTAAAGATTATGAACCGACTATAATATCCTTTTACGAACTATCTGGTGGAGTACTTTTCTTTTCAATATTTCTATTGTTTTCCAATGGTTTTTCAGCCGATTTTTTTAAATTGACTTCCAATGATTTTATGTATTTAATGATTCTCAGCTCGGTTTGTACCGCTTATGCGTTTATAGCATCTACTGCTGTGATGAAGTTTTTGAGTCCGTATACCGTAATGTTAACCATTAACTTAGAACCTATTTATGGAATTATTTTAGCGTTAATCATTTTTGAAGATAAAGAACAAATGAGTCCTTCATTCTACCTTGGAGCTTTAATTATTTTAGCAACGGTAATCATAAATGGAATCCTAAAAAGCAGAGGAAAAGCCACTTAGCGGTTTGTTTAAAACTTATCGTGTAAAATTACTTTTACAGAACATTTAAAATTTTATATTTGTAGTTCGAATTTTAATTAAAATGCACAAATCCTATGGAATATTTAGATTTTGAGCTTCCTATAAAAGAATTGGAAGACCAGTTAGACAAGTGTCAAATAATTGGTCAAGAATCAGATGTTGATGTTACCAATACCTGCAAACAGATTGAGAAAAAATTAGACGAAACTAAACGAAAAATATATAAGAATCTTACGGCTTGGCAACGTGTTCAGTTGTCACGTCACCCCAACAGACCATATACAATGGATCATATCAAGGCATTGTGTGGTGATACATTCTTAGAGCTTTTTGGTGACCGTGGTTTTAAAGATGACAAGGCCATGGTAGGTGGTTTAGGTAAAATAGACGGTCAATCGTTTATGGTGGTAGGTCAACAAAAAGGGTATAATACCAAAACGCGTCAGTACCGAAATTTTGGGATGGCAAATCCTGAAGGCTACCGAAAAGCGTTGCGCTTGATGAAAATGGCCGAAAAATTTGGAATTCCAGTAGTAACGTTCATAGATACTCCAGGAGCTTACCCTGGTTTAGAAGCAGAAGAACGCGGACAAGGTGAAGCGATTGCTAGAAATATTTTTGAAATGTGTCGTTTGAAAGTGCCTATCATATGCGTAATTGTAGGTGAAGGTGCCTCAGGTGGTGCTTTAGGAATAGGGGTTGGAGATCGCGTACTAATGATGGAAAATACTTGGTATTCGGTAATTTCTCCAGAATCGTGTTCCTCCATTTTATGGAAAAGTTGGGAATACAAAGAACAAGCTGCAGAAGCATTAAAACTGACTTCAGCCGATATGAAAAAGCAAAAATTAGTAGACGATATCATTCCAGAACCACTTGGTGGCGCGCATTATGATAGAGAAACTACTTTTAAAACCGTGCAACAATACATTACGAAAGCCTATAACGAATTGAAAGATTTATCAACAACTGAGTTAGTAGCTCAAAGGATGGATAAATACAGTAAAATGGGCGAATATAAAGAGTAAAATCTTACAAAATATAATAAAATCCGTGCCGTCCAAAAACCTTTGATGACACGGATTTTTTATTGGTTATTAACAAAAAATATTTAGTTATAAACATTATTTAGTAATAACTAAACTTCACATAAATTAAAGAATTGGTTACTTTCGCTACATGGAAAATCTCAAGAACATAAACCCAATAAAAGTAGATAAAACGACAATTATCAACTTGGAAAAAGGCAAGTTGCCGCCTCAAGCACTCGACCTTGAGGAAGCGGTTCTTGGTGCCATGATGATTGATAAAAAGGGTGTTGACGAGGTTATTGATATCTTGCAATCTGATGCTTTTTATAAAGACGCTCACAAGCACATTTTTGAAGCGATATTTCAGTTATTCACAGATTCGCAGCCTATTGACTTGTTAACAGTTTCGGCTCAATTGAAAAAGAATGCCAAGTTAGATTTGGCTGGTGGCGATTTTTATTTAATTCAACTTACCCAAAAGATATCATCTTCGGCACACATTGAGTTTCATTCGCGCATTATTTTACAAAAATACATACAACGCAGTTTAATTCGAATTTCTTCAGAAATCATCGAAGAATCGTATGATGAAACTACCGATGTGTTTGATTTATTAGACAAAGCCGAATCTAAATTATACGAAGTAACGCAAGGCAATATCAAGAGAAGTTCTGAAACGGCTCAAAGTTTGGTTATCCAAGCTAAAAAACGCATTGAAGAAATTGCGAATAAAGAAGGATTATCTGGAATTGCAACAGGATTTGAAAAATTAGATAAAGTAACTTCGGGTTGGCAACCATCCGATTTAGTTATTATTGCGGCCCGTCCGGGTATGGGTAAAACGGCATTCGTATTGTCTATGGCGCGTAACATGGCCATTGATTTTGGACATCCAGTAGCATTGTTTTCACTTGAGATGTCTTCTGTACAATTGATAACGCGTTTGATTTCCTCTGAAACTGGATTGTCATCAGAAAAACTTCGTACTGGAAAATTAGAAAAACACGAATGGGAGCAGCTTTCCGTTAAAGTTAAAGATTTGGAAAAAGCACCATTGTTTATAGACGACACGCCTTCTTTATCGATTTTTGATTTGCGTGCTAAAGCTAGACGTTTATCTTCACAACACGGCATTAAGTTAATCATCGTCGATTATCTTCAATTGATGACAGCAGGTGGAAACGGCAAAGGCGGTGGAAATCGTGAACAAGAAATTTCGACGATTTCGAGAAACTTAAAAGCGTTGGCCAAAGAATTGGAAATTCCAGTGATTGCACTTTCACAGTTGTCTCGTGCTGTAGAAACTCGTGGTTCTAGTAAGCGACCTTTGCTTTCCGACTTACGTGAATCGGGTGCGATTGAACAAGATGCCGATATTGTATCGTTTATTTACCGTCCAGAATACTATAAAATTGAAGAATGGGATGATGATGAGCAATCACCTACTGCCGGTCAAGCCGAATTTATTATTGCCAAACATAGAAATGGTTCGTTAGAGAATGTTCGACTGAAATTCATTGGTAATTTAGGTAAATTTGATAACCTTGAAGAATACGGTAGTGGTTTTGACGATTTACCTTCTAAAATGAATCTCGACGACAATCCGTTTTTTACCAAGAATCTGCCTTCAGCGAACGAAGCATTCGGTAGTAATATCAATACCAATGACGACGATAGCGATGTTCCTTTTTAAATAAAAAATCCTGAGAAATCAGGATTTTTTATTTTATAAAAAACACGTATTTTTACGTATACACGAGATTTTTTTTAATCCTAATTTTATCTTTACTTAACACTTGGGGTGAAAATGATGAAATTTAGATTTGATGTGTATGATTTGATTGAAATTGTAAAGATTTTCTTCACAATTTTAGTTATTTTAGCGTTTTTAATAATTGTAATTTTTAACCATTACAGAAATAAATATTTAACCCTTACCAAAAATAATTAATTATGGCTCTAAACACAATCACCTTAAAGCAAGCACAACTATGGGCTCAAAATTGGAGAGATAACCCAAGTCCAGACGTATATGCATTTTTAATTCCAGAAATTGATATTACACAAGTAATGCAAGAGAAACAAACCGTCAATGTTAGATCGTATTTGGGTATTGATGAAAAAGGGAATTATAAATTGATGATTGTTGGAGTTGATAAAGAAGGAAATGATTTAATTAATGAAGAAGCTGGTCAATACATATATGACTTCACTACAGGTTGTCCAAAAGTCTGTGACGTAAACAGTCCGTTATTTAGATTGTAATGTATGTTTAAGATATTAGAATATGCAGCCAATATTATTTTAATCTTAAATTTTATACTTTTTCTTTCTCGATTTAATAAAGAAAGTAAGGGGTATAAAATATACACCGTTTATTTAGGAATAATTGTGGCTATCCAAATGTCTTTAAAAGTTTTTGTCCATTTTGGATATGAAAACTTAGTACTGTCGCATGCTTATTTTTCTGGACAATTCATTGCATTGAGTTTTTTTTATCTAGGATTGATGAAATTAAACTATCAAAAAAAAATTATTCAGTGGAACTTAGTTGTCACAACATTGATTGTTTTACTGACTTTAAATGTTGATAAAGACAAATGGTTTAATTTTAGTCCTACTGAGATTTTATTGACATCAGTATCAATAATTGTGTATAGTACTTTTCACTTTTATAATATGTTATCTAACAAAAAGGAATTTTATTATATTAATTGTGGAGTATTGATTTATTTATTTGGAAGTACAGTAACTTTTCTTCCGAGAAATTTACACATGAAACTCGATATGAAATTTTATGAAGTTCTTCAATTTCTGAATGTAGTTTTGTATATTTTCTATTTACTCTTTATTTTTATAGAGTGGATAAAATTAGTTAAAGCCAAAAAAAATGACCAATGGACAATAACAGACTAATTTTTTTTGATGATGAAATAGGAATTGCTATTGGTTTCATTTTTTGCACCTTTCTTTTGATGTCAATGGTGTTGATTTTATTCTTTTATTTCTCAAGAAAAAAAATCATCCAAAAGGAACTCGAGAAAAAAGATTTGGAAATTAACCACCAAAAGCATCTGCTGAGAGCTGTAATTATTACACAAGAAGACGAGAGAAAACGTATTGCCCAAGATTTGCATGACGACATCAGTTCTAAATTAAACATCGTTTCGCTTAACAGTCATTTACTAAAAACGCCCAATTTATCGGAGAAAGAACTAATTGAAATAACCGATAACATCATCAATTTAACGACCAAAGCCTTAGATAATTCTCGAGCAATTGCACACGATTTATTGCCGCCTGTATTGGATAAATTTGGACTAAATGCAGCTATAGAAGAATTATGTTTAGAATTCAAAAGTTCTAAATCAGTAGAAGTGACCTATAAAAATACTATTGATTTTGCTCAATGTGGCACCGAAAAAGAATTGCATATTTTTAGAATCCTTCAAGAGCTGATGAATAATTCGTTACGTCATGGAAAAGCAACGCTCATTTCAATTCAATTTGAAAAAGTTGGGCATTCATTCGTGTTTCAATATACGGATAATGGGGTTGGTTTTGATATCCATACAAGTGACAATCAAAAAGGATTAGGCATGAAAAATATTGAGAGTAGAGTGAATTTTATCAATGGAACAATTAAAATTTCTTCGTCAATCAATAACGGAATTGCAGTGGTAATTAACTTTTAGAATTTTAATAAATGATAAATTTAGTATTAGTAGACGATGAAATTTTGTTTAGAAAAGGCATTTATTTCTTATTGCAAAGAGAAGAAAATATCAATATTCTTCACGAAGCATCTGATGGAGAAGCACTTTTAGACTATCTCAATACCGCAGAAGTAAAACCAGATATCATTTTAATGGATTTAAAAATGCCACTGTTGAATGGCGTAGAGGCTACAAAAATAATTCGAAACGATTTTCCAGAGATCAAAATTATTGCGCTCACTAGTTACAATACAGATACTTTTATTGCCAATATGATTCATGTGGGTGCTTCTTCCTATTTGGTGAAAAATGCAACGCCATCAGAGATGATTGAAACTATAAATGAAGTTGCCAACAAAGGTTTTTTCTATAATGAAAATGTCCTCAAAATTATAAACAATGGCATTTCTAAGAAGAGCAAGTCGCAATTTGATGAAGATTTTATCACCAATAGAGAAAAAGAAGTATTGCAATTGATTTGTGAACAAAAAAGCACCACCGAAATCGCCGAAAAATTATTCATAAGTCCAAGAACTGTAGAAGGCCATAGAAACAGTTTGTTGATTAAAACAGAATCGAAGAATATTGCTGGATTGGTAGTGTATGCGTTACAAAATCAAATCATAACTTTAACCGTTATTTAACTGGCTATTGAATGACCGCCCCATCCAATTATTTCAAATGAATTTGGAGTATAGGTATTCGTTGTGCCAAGAATGCTTTGGATTCCATTAGCCACGGAGCAAAATCGTATGGCTTCGCTAGAAGCAATAAATAGTCGAGCAATAGCATGATACTCTAATGCTCCAATTTGGTTTGCATCTTTACATTTATTTAAAATAACAAGGCTTTCATATAAATTAGCATCTGTGATGTTAGGTAATTCCATTGGAAATCCTAAACTTTTATACGAACCATCGATGTGCAGTTTTTGTATTTCCTTCGTGTCTTTACTTATCGAAATTTGATTGTTATCAAAAATAAATTCTCTCGATAAATGGTTCTTAAATCCCAATATGTTTAAGGAAGCCTTCATTGGCGGATTGCTGGAGTTTTGTTCTAAAGCAAAGTTCATGAACAGTTCTATCATTTCTCCTTTAGGATGAGAAACAATAATACTACGGCATACTACTCTATTTCCATTTTCCTTTATGGAATTTATAATAGATTTAATATCAGAACTATAGTCGGTTCCTGAATTAAGACGCAACGAATATTTCATGTTTTTGGATTAACTTAAAATAAATTTTACCGACAACACCAAATAGATGAGAAACATTGCTACAAATAACGATAATCCTATTTTTTTTAATATGCTCATATCTTTAAAAAAATTATGCATAATGATTAATTCATTTGTTCTCATTAGTAATGTTTTTTTGATATTCAAAAATAGACACATTAATCTATATAGATATACGTAGTTTTACGGGTTTTTAGATTTTGTTTAAAATTAAAACTTGTGGTATTTAACAAAAAATTATCTTTACCATAACTATTAAATATAGTATCTTCGAATTCAATATTATTTGCATCAATGAAAAGCATAAAATCGATTTATTTATTATTTCTGTTGCTCTGTGTAACTCAGGTTCACGCTAGTTTTATATTGTTGCCGATGGATGAAACGACGCAAAAAAATCACTTGAAAGCTTACGGAGTAACCTATTGGGCATTGGATAAAAAGTACAAAGCCAGTTGGTTATTAAACTACCGCGGAGGTTCTTTTTTATTGCCTGATGCAGCCGAAATACGTAAAGAATGTCAAATACGTGGCGTAAGTTTTGAAATTTTATCCGATTCAGAAGAAGAAGCTATTTTGGCAGAAATATCATCTCCATCACAAAACATGGAAACGGTTATTTTAGAAAAAGCACCCAAAATTGCCGTCTATACACCCAAAGGAAAACAGCCTTGGGATGATGCAGTAACTATGGTTTTGACCTATGCCGAAATTCCGTTTACACCCATTTACGACGAAGAAGTGTTGAACGACCAATTGCTTTTGTATGATTGGTTGCACTTGCATCACGAAGATTTTACAGGTCAATATGGAAAATTTTATGGTGCTTTTCGAAATGCACCATGGTATATTGATGAAAAAAAGATGGCTGAAGATCAAGCAGCAAAATTGGGTTTTTCTAAAGTTTCTCAAGAAAAATTAGCAGTTGCCAAGAAAATTAGAGATTTCGTGATTGGTGGCGGATTTATGTTTGCCATGTGTTCGGCTACCGATAGTTTTGATATTGCTCTTTCAGCAGAAGGTGTTGATATTTGTGAACCGATGTTTGATGGCGATGACAGTGATCCTAATTATCAATCCAAAATAGATTACACCAAAACATTCGCTTTTAAAAATTATATTTTAGACAGAAAACCGGATCATTATGAATTTTCAGATATTGATATGACCGAAAAACGTAAAATTTTGATGGATAAAGATTACTTTACCTTGATGGATTTTTCGGCAAAATGGGATGTCATCCCGAGTATGTTGTGTCAAAACCACACTTCATTAGTGAAAGGATTTATGGGACAAACCACTTCGTTTGATCGTGATATGATTAAATCTAATGTATTAATTCTTGGTGAGAATGAAATTAATGGCGAAGCACGTTACATTCACGGTCAGAAAGGCAAAGGATTTTTCACTTTTTATGGTGGTCATGATCCTGAAGATTATCAACACCATGTGGGTGATGCCCCAACGGTATTGGATTTACATCCCAATTCGCCGGGTTTCCGATTGATTTTAAACAATGTATTGTTCCCAGCAGCACGAAAGAAGAAGCAAAAAACCTAATAGTTCTGTATAAAAATAAAAACCCAAATTCTGAGAAATTATCTTAGAATTTGGGTTTTTTTAGCCCTGATAGTAGCGGCATCCTTTGCTTTTTTTCTTTAAAAAAGCAAAGATATAGCGAATAGCAGGATCAGCTTCTTATCTAATTACTTATTATTTTCGATGATGTAATTCAACACTTTAGTCATCAAATGCACTCGGTCTTTTCCTTGAACATTGTGTTTTGCCATGGGATAAGGAAAGAAATCAACTTGTTTTTGCGCTTCGATAAATTTTTTCACCAACGCCAAATTGTGTTGCATCACTACCGTATCATCGCTGGTTCCGTGAATTAAAAGCAATTTTCCTTTTAGGTTGTTCACGTAATTCAGTGTGCTGGCTTCGTCAAATCCTTTTTGGTTTTCGGCAGGAGTATCCATATAGCGTTCGCCATACATCACTTCGTACCACTTCCAATCGGTTACTGGTCCGCCAGCGACACCCACTTTAAACACATCTGGTTTGCGCAACATCAAGGAAGTCGTCATGAAACCACCAAAACTCCATCCGTGAACTGCCAAACGATTGGCATCTACATAAGGCAACGCTTTCAAATACTCTACACCTTTTATTTGGTCTTCCATTTCGTTTACTCCTAAACGACCGTGAATCACACTTTCAAAAGCAAAGCCGCGATTGTCGGAACCACGATTGTCTACTGTAAATACCAAATACCCTTGTTCTGCCATCCAATACATCCACAAATTAGCACCGTCTAAAAACGAATTGGTCACCAATTGTGCGTGTGGACCGCCATATACATACACCAAAACTGGGTATTTTTTGTTCGGATCAAAATTGCTAGGTTTAATCAAACGCGTGTACAAATCGGTGGTGCCATCGGCCGCTTTGATGGTTTTGATCTCGGCAGAACCCATTTCATAACCTTCATATTTGTTTTTGCTTTCTAATAACGTAATTGCTTTTAGTTTTTTGTCGTACAATAACGATTTTGAAGGCGTATTATGATTTGAATATTCATCAAAAAACCAATTACCATCTGAGGAAACCACTACGTTATGAACTCCCAAATCTTTAGTGATTAAAGTTTGTTTTCCCTTTAAATCTACTTTGTACACCAACATGTTCATGCCGTTTTCACCAGTGGCTTTGAAATAAATCTCCGTTCCTTTTGGATTGGTTCCAATGATTTCACGAGCAGGGAAGGCATTAGCAGTTAATTGTTTGATTAATTTTCCGTCAATTGAGTAGTAGTACAGGTTTTGGAAACCGTCTTTTTCACTGAACCATACAAAATTGTTTGAAGATGCATTCGGAAAGAAAGCCTCGTGTTCTGGTTCTACCCAATTAGAGTTTTTTTCATTTAAAATGGTTCTTACATAAGCCCCAGTTTGTGCGTCATACACGTTCAAATTCATGTCGTTTTGGCCGCGATTCAATTCGGCAATCAATATGTATTTTTCGTCTGGCGTCCAAGAAAGATTGGTTAAATAATCGTCTGCATTTCCTTTTGGAGCAATGAAAACTGTTTTTCCGGTAGTCAAATTGTAAATTCCAACTCTAGGTTTTTCCGATTTTTGTCCAATCATAGGGTATTTTATGTTCACCAATTTTCCTGGAGTTTCAGTAATGTCTAACAAAGGATAATCGGCAACTTCGCTTTGGTCTTTTTGATAAAAAGCCAAATAGGATGATTTTGGTGACCAGAAAATTCCGTTATTAATTCCGAATTCGTTCCTAGAAATCGATTGTCCCGAAACGATACCTTCATTTTTTTCATTGGTAACGGTTACTTTCTCTTTGTTTTTGTTTAGGAAAAATAAATTATTACCTTCAGTAAAAGCAAGGTTTTCTTTTTTGGAATCAAAAGTTTGGTTTTCGGCTTTATCCGAAGATTCTTGAATCATCATTCCCGATTTTAACAACAGATTGTACACGTAATACTTTCCGTTTTCAAATAACATAAACGAATTAGCATCAAACCATTCCAATCCAAAGAAGGTTTTTAATTTCTTACCTAATGCGGTATTGATTTCTGTTAAGGTAACCAATTCTTTTGCTGTTTTGTCGGTAGTGGAAGCCGACATCATTTTGCTCCAACCATCGGTATAATATGCATAGTTGTTGGTGTTTGGAATCCATTGAAAACCGGTTAGCTTATCAGCGCCAAACTTTCTGTTTTGCTGTAAAACGCCATCTTCTAGCGTTATTTTTTTCAATTGTGCCTGACTGCTCAAGGCAAGAAATAAACTGAAAAAGAGTATAATTTTTTTAGTCATAATGTAATTTGTTTGTTGGGATAAAGATATAAAAAAAGGACAATGCTAAGTTAGACTTAAAGCATTATCCTTTGTTACAGTTTTCTATTTTAGAAAATTAATCTTCTTCAATTTCAAATTCGGCGTCTTTTTCCCAAATTTCCATTTCACATGGTTTGCAATTGAATTTGAGTTTGTACTCCAATTCGCCTTGTTTCAATACTAAGGGTTCTTTTAATTTGGTTTCCATAGTATCGCGATGGTATTTCGGACATTTTTCCAACTCATATTTGATGCAATATTTGGTCGTCATCACACGAGATTTTCCAGGGTCCCATTGTAATTCAAAAGCTTTTTCAATTTCGGTAACACCATGGCGTTCGTAGAATTTACGAGCCAATTTGTTGGAAACATTATACATAAAATCCAATTTTTCTTCAGGATAAGGATGCGATGTTTTTACGATTTGGTGTTCTTCGCGATGGTAATTGGCCAAACGGATTTCGCTTAATTGTTCGTAAACCGTTCTTCGCATTTCGTTTATTTTGGAAATAGGAAGGAACCAATTTTTAGAAAAAACAATATCAATTTCATCGGCAGTATACGGAGTAAAACCTGTTTTAGCCAATTGTGTTTTGATGTTTTCTTCGATAGATTCGTTGTTTTTGGTCGTTTCTTTCGGATGTTCTAAAGTAACTTTGCTCACGTTTCCATCTTCATCGGTAGCAGTTAACTCAAAACCATTCTCGTTTTCAAACAACAATAGTGAAGTACTAATTTTTCGAACAGCACTGTCTTCACGTTCCACAATTTTGATGAAAGCGGCGTCGTTGTTACGGTAGATAAACGTACCATCTTTAATTTCTTTCAAAACATTTGGGTAAACCAAACCATTTTCGGCACGGTTTACATAAATACCATCAGCTTCGTTATTATCGTTAATGAAACACAGTCCGTCACCATTATTCAGCAAATGACCGTTTTCAATTTCATAAGCATTTCCTTTAGTTTGAATCAGTTTTCCAATATATTGTCCTTTTGATTTCGGACTTTCCCAAGAACCAATCGATTGATGTCTTTCGTTTACAAAATAATCAGTATAGCCACGATTGAACGTTCTATTTAAAGCAGAATCAAAGGTATACGTACATTTTCCTGACGATGCTTTGGTATATTTATCGGAGTTTTGTTCTAAAAAAGCATCCAATTTTTGACGTAAAAACGACACGTTGTTTTTTACATAGACAATGTCTTTCAGGCGGCCTTCAATTTTAAACGAACAAATTCCAGCTTCAATTAAATTCGGAATTTGATCGGAAACATCAAAATCTTTAATCGAAAGTAAGTGACTGTTTTTGATTAGTGTATCGCCATAACCATCAATTAAGTTGTAGGGTAAACGACAGTTTTGTGCACAAGAACCGCGGTTGGCAGAGCGTTCGCCATTGGCTACACTCATATAACAATTTCCACTGAAAGAAACACATAGCGCACCAGTAACAAAGAATTCCAATTCAACGTCTGAGGCTTCACTAATTTCTTTAATTTGATGCAAATTCAACTCACGCGCTAAAACCACACGTTTCATTCCGGCCTCTTTCAAGAATTTGATTTTGTGGGCATCACGATTGTTGGCTTGTGTACTGGCGTGCAGCACAATTGGTGGCAACTCCATTTCCATGATGGCCATATCTTGTACGATGAGCGCATCAACACCTATATGGTATAATTCCCAAATTAATTGACGACACGTTTCCAATTCGTTATCGTATAAAATGGTATTGATTACTACAAAAACTTGTGCATTAAATAAATGGGCATATTTTACCAATTCAGCAACATCTTCAATCGAATTGTGTGCATTGGAACGTGCACCAAACTGTGGTGCTCCTATATAAACAGCATCGGCACCACTGTTGATAGCAGCCATTCCGTGGATCAAATCTTTAGCAGGTGCTAATATTTCTATTTTCTTCTTCATACCTTGAAATTGCTTATTCGTAACGCATTGTATATGCGTTAAAAAAGTGTGCAAAGTTCTTATATTTTATTGGAGATTTCTAATCTAAAATTAAATTTTTTAGATTTAAAAAAGAAAACCTCAAATAATTAGAATTATATGAGGTTGAATTTGTGAGATAAATGGGCTTAAACTATTTTAGGCTAAACGATATTCGCTCTGTAAGTTAAGATTGTAATAACCTTTAGCTTTCTTTTTATTTAAATCAACTACAATAACTATGTAGTGATTTTCTTGTTCGGTATTGAGTAGGATGTGCTCAAATTCGTCGTTGGAGTCTCTAAAAACTTTATAGACTAATTGAGCTTCATCAATTTTTTTTGGTAAAAGTTTTATTTTTTTTAATTCATTTACAAAAGGCCAAATGTTGAACATTGTTTTTCCTTCTTTTTCAGTCGTATCAATCATGTTCTGAGTTAAAGTAGATTGATATTTCTCGTTGGAGAGTTCTTTGGCTCCTATTTTGTACTTCAATTTTCGGTACATAAAAACAATAAATATACCTACAGCAAGAACATATAAGGAAAGAAAATGAACATGGATTAATTTATCTATTGTCATGGTGAAGTAGTTTTAGTGTTTGCTAAAATATACTGCAATTTACTGAAAATAAATTACATCCTAACTGATATTAATCATTTGTATTTTAGGATTAAGAAATATTTTTAAAAATTAGAGCATAAAAAATCCCAAAACCTAATGGAACTTGGGATTTATATTATTGAAATCTAATGTCTAAACAGCTTCGTTTTCTTTGTCTAAATATTCTTGAACAATATTGATGGCGTTGGTCACAACATCGCTAAGAGCAGTTATGAAGGTGCCGTCTTCTGCAGTATCAATAGCATGTTTAATAGCTTCGACTTCTTTAGAAATAATTTCATGGGTTACTGTTTTTCCTGAAGCAGCGATTCCTTCCATGATGAGACCAATAATTTCTTCTTCGGTTCTACCACGTAAGTATTTTTCTTGACGGATGATGATGTGATCAAACATTCGAGCGGCAATAGTAGCACATTCTTTAATGTCTTCATCACGACGATCGCCAACACCTGCGATAATTCCGATTTTTTTCGTAGCCTCAACACTACTTAAATATTCTTCAACACCTTTATAACCTGCTGGATTGTGTGCAAAGTCAATCAATACTTTGAATTTTTTAAACTCAAAAATATTCATTCTACCTGGAGTTTGTGCCGCACTCGGAATGAAGGTTTGTAACGATAGACTAATGTCTTCTGTTTTGAATCCTTGAAGATAAGCCGCTAAAGTAGCTGCTAACACATTAGCAATCATGAATTTGGCTTTTCCGCCCAAAGTCAACGGTACATGTGTTGCGCGTTCTACACGAATTTTCCATTCACCTTTCTTTATTGTGATAAAACCGTTTTCATATACGGCTACAATTTTACCTTCTTTAGCAAATTGTTGTGCTTTTGGATGGTTTTCATCTAAAGAGAAATACGCTATATTACAGCTCAATTCGTTGGCTATTTTCAAACATTGTTCGTCTTCTGCATTTAAAATGGCCCAACCGTCTTTTTTAATACTTCGAACTACTGTTGCTTTCACACGAGCTAAATCATCCAAAGTATGAATGTCGGATAACCCTAAATGGTCTTCTTGAATGTTAGTAATGATTCCGATATCGCATCGGCTAAATCCTAATCCGGCACGCAGAATTCCACCACGAGCCGTTTCTAACACGGCAAATTCTACCGTAGGATCTTTTAAAATATACTCGGCAGATACTGGTCCAGTTGTATCGCCTTTTTCCATCAAGTGGTTTTGAACATAAATCCCATCCGAAGTGGTAAATCCAACGCGATACCCATTATTTTTTACAATATGTGCAATCAATCGGGTAGTGGTGGTTTTTCCGTTAGTTCCTGTAACCGCAATAATTGGAATACGGCTTGGTTTTCCTGGAGGATAGAGCATGTCAATTACTGGCGCAGCAACGTTTCTTGGCAATCCTTCGGAAGGCGCTAAGTGCATTCGGAATCCTGGAGCAGCATTTACTTCTAGAATACATCCTCCTGTTTCCTTAAGTGGTTGGGTAAGATTTTCGGCCATAATATCTACTCCGCAAATATCAAGTCCGATGACTCTTGAAATCCTTTCGCAAAGAAAAATGTTTTCAGGATGCATCAAATCGGTTACATCCACAGAGGTACCACCAGTACTTAAATTAGCAGTAGATTTTAAATAAACTACTTCATCTTTTCTCGGAACGGTTTCAAGTGTGTAACCGTATTTGTCGAGTAAGTCTTGAGTATCTCGGTCTACATCAATTTCGGTGAGCACATTTTCGTGACCATAACCTCTTCTTGGATCTTTATTGGTTTCTTCTATTAATTGTTGAATGGTATGTTTGCCGTCACCTTTTACGTGAGCTGGTTCTCTTTTGGCTGCAGCTACCAATTTGTTATCAATGATTAATACTCTAAAATCGTATCCAGTGATGAATTTTTCTACAATAACGCGACGGCTGTAATTTTTTGCATAAGCCAACCCCGAAACCGCATCTTCCCATGTTTTTACATTAATAGAAGCTCCTTTACCATGATTTCCGTCTAGTGGTTTGATTACAATAGGATACCCAATTTTTTTGATTACGGCTTCTAAATCTTCTTCATCAACACAAATTCCGCCATTGGCTACAGGAATTGAAGCCAAATCTAACATGCGTTTGGTTTCTTCTTTATTACAGGCTATGTCTACAGCAATATTACTCGTTTTACAAGTAATGGTGGCTTGAAAACGCATTTGATTTACACCATAACCCAACTGTACTAACGAATTGGTTCCTAAACGAATCCAAGGAATATCACGCGCCACAGCTTCTTCTACAATACTTCCTGTAGAAGGGCCTAGGCGCACTCGTTCGCGTATTTCTCGCATTTTTTGAATATCAGCATTAGCGTCGTATTCTGTACCTGCAATGAGTGCTTCGGCAATTCGAACGGCAGCTTCGGCGGCATACATACCTACATTTTCTTCTGTATAACTAAAAACAACATTATAGATTCCAGGAGTTTTGGTTTCGCGAGTTCTTCCAAATCCGGTTTCCATTCCGGCTAAAGTTTGAATTTCAAGAGCGATGTGTTCAATAACATGTCCCATCCAAGTACCACGATCTACTCTAGAAAAAAATCCGCCACGACAACCTTCTGAGCATCGGTGTTCAATCATTGTTGGAAACATGGCTTCAATACGTTCGCGGAACCCTTCAATTTTATTGGTTGGACGTTCTTCCATTTCTTCCAAATCCAAACGCATTTGGATTAACTTCTTTCTATGTACACTCCAAATATTTGGTCCACGTAATGCTTGAATTTTATCGATCTTCATAGTGTTATGATATTTTGTTTTGAGTTGATTGTAATGAATTTGTTAAAAATAAAAAATATTTGTTATTCTGAAACATTTTTAATGAGAAAAAGTTTGTTTTTTATTTGATTTATTAGGGTTGTGTTGATTTTCAAGCAAATGTCTTTTTTGCTGGGTAGAAATAATTAAAGTATTTAAGATTTATTAGTTATGAAATTCTGAACAGAAGTGCAATACAATTGCTGCCTAGCCCTGATTGGAGTAATCCGCCATGCGGTGCGGAAAGCAGGAAAATGGTTAACAAGTAGTCGATAAGTTTCGCTTCAAAAAGTAAAAATCGTTTGGTCAATATTATGAAATAGTTATTTTTGCCTTATGAAAATACACGGAAAATTAATTATTATTGGTGGTGCTGTTGATAAAGGCAGTTTTTCTGAAACAGATTTGGATAAAAATGCCACAAAAAATTTGAATTTCTTTGAAGAAGGAATTTTGAAGCGAATCATCAAAGAATCAAAGCATAAAGAACAATCACGCATTGAAGTCATCACGACGGCTTCTAAAATTCCAAAAGAAATTGGTCCAGAATATGTTAAAGCATTGAGTTATTTAGGCGCTAATAATGTTGATGTTTTGGACATTGTACGTCGTGAAGAAGCGATGGATGAAGCAATTCTGAATCGTTTGAGACTGGCTGATGTGGTAATGTTTACTGGTGGCGATCAGTTGCGCTTGACTTCTATTTTGGGAGGAACGCCATTTCACACCATTTTATTGGATAAATACCATAGCGAAGATTTTATTTACGCAGGAACCTCTGCCGGTGCTGCTGCTGCTTCTAATAACATGATTTATCAGGGAAGTAGTAGTGAGGCTTTGTTGAAAGGTGAAGTGAAAATTACTTCGGGACTTGGGCTGATTGACGATGTGATTATTGATACCCATTTTGTACAACGTGGCCGAATTGGACGATTGTTTCAAGCGGTTGTTGGGAATCCGAAAGTATTAGGAATTGGACTTGGAGAAGATACCGGTTTGTTGATTTTGAATGGTCGTCAAATGGAAGCTATTGGTTCTGGTCTTGTAATTTTAGTGGATGGTCGAGAGGTAAAAGACACCAATTTAACCCAGGTAGAATTAGGACAACCGATTTCTATTAACCATTTGGTGACGCATGTCATGAGCAAGCACGATACCTTTGATTTGGATACGTTTAAAATGACCATTAAGTCTTCACAATACGTTTAAAAAAGTTTTTACGTTAATTTTGAAACACAAATTATAGAAATTATATAAATTTTAGAAATTTCTATAATCTGTGTTTTTTTTAATTTTATGTTATGTCTAAAATAATCATTCATGGCGGTTTTTTTTCAGAATCGTCAACCAATCATGAAACAAAAGTAGCCAAGCAAAAGGCTTTGTTGCGTATTGTAAAAGATTCTTATGAGTTTATGAAAACACATTCGGCTGTTGAAACCGTTGTTTATGCCGTTTCGTTATTAGAAGATGATGAGTTATTCAATGCAGGAATTGGTTCGCAGATTCAGAGTGATGGCAAAATTAGAATGAGCGCTTCTTTGATGGATGGAACGACTCAAAAATTCAGTGGCGTTATTAATATTGAAGAAGTAAAAAATCCGATTCAAGTAGCTTTAGAATTGATGAAAGTGGATGATAGAGTTTTGGGTGGAAGTGGCGCAACTAACTTTGCAAGACAACATGGTTTTGAAAAATTTTCGACTGAAATTCCGCAACGGCGAGCCGAATATGAAGCAAAATTAGCCGCAACGGGTACTGGAACTGTGGGTTGTGTGGCTTTGGATTCGAACGGAAATTTAGCAGCAGCAACGTCAACAGGAGGAAAAGGGTTTGAGATTCCAGGAAGAATATCTGATAGTGCTACGGTTGCTGGAAATTATGTGAACGAATTTTGTGGTGTGAGTTTAACAGGAGTAGGAGAAGATATTGTAAGTGGTGCAGTAGCGGCCAAAATTGTAACACGTGTTACGGATGGGTTTTCTTTGGAAAAAGCATTTGAGAAAACCTTTGCCGAATTGAAACCTTATGATGGTTTTGCAGGAGCAATAGGCATAGATAAACAAGGTGTTGTTTTTCATCAAGATTCACATCCTAGTATGGTTTATGCCAGCTTTGATGGAGAAAAAGAAGAAGTATTTAATTGATATGAAATAAAAAAAAACCGATACGTAATGGCATCGGTTTTTTTTATATAAGGTATTATTGTTTTATAACCTTGGCGCTAAAAGTAGTAGTGCCGGAAGTTATTGTTAAGAAATACATTCCGTTAGATTGAGCACTTAAATCTATGATATCGGTTTGAAATCCATTTGATTTAGTTGTGTTAGACTCATAAATTATTTGACCTTGGATAGTAGTAATTCTTACATTGACTGTAGAAGCATTTTCTAAAGTATAGTTTAATGTAATAGTGCTTTTCGTTGGATTTGGATACATTGTAAAGCCTGTTTTGTCAAGTAGTACAGTTTGATTTGCTAAAGCAGAAGTGGGACAGCTAACCGATTGAAGTGTGTTGTTGGCTACATTGGTTCCGATTCCGAGTTCTCCTTCGAGTCCTCTTCCAGTTGACCATAATGCGGTTGAATTTTCCATAGCTAAAGAATGTGTATCTCCAGCCGAAATCGCAAACCAAGTATTACTCGTTCCTACTTGATTCAATGTGTTTGTTGCTGTATTATTCCCTAATCCTAATTGACCACTTGTGTTAAAGCCTCCTGACCGAAGTGTGTTGTCATTCTTGATGGCTAAAGAGAAATTGTTTCCAGCTGAGATTGCAATATATTGTATAACTAATCCTGCATTGCTAAAACTTATGGGTATCATTACATTTGATGTGGTATTGGTACCGTCACACAATTGTCCGTTAGTATTGTTGCCAAAAGTATTTAAGATTCCGTTGCTATCTAAAGCCATACTATGGTCAAAACCTGCTGACACCTCGACCCAATTGCTTGATGAAGAAATTATTATTGGAACTAAACTGGTAGTATAGGTTCCATCTCCCAACTGACCAAAGGTATTGTTTCCCCATGCCCAAATGAATCCGGTGTTGTCAATAGCTAGTGAATGTTGGTTTCCAGCATCTATTTTTAACCAATTATTGGCAGTTCCAACTTGTATGGGTAAATTTTGATCAACTAGGTTGTTGATTCCTAATTGTCCGGTATTGTTTAATCCCCAAGACCATAAAGTTCCGGTGGTTTTTATGGCCAAACTAAATCGGTTTCCTGCCGAAACGGAGAGCCAGTCAGTCGCAGTTCCTATTTGGGTAACATTTGGAGTAGCCGAATTGAAAAGACCGTTACCTAATTGTCCAAATTGTCCATTACCCCAAGTCCAAAGTGTTCCATTGGTTTTAACTGCTAATGAATGTACATTTCCTGCAGAAACTGTTGCCCAGTCGTTTGCCGTTCCAATTTGTGTGGGAAGATTTTGATCGGCTAAATTTCCTAGACCTAAACCCAGTCTATTGCTGTTTTGACCCCATCCCCAAAGTGTTCCGTCCATTTTTATTCCAAGAGAGAAATTTTCACCTGCAGAGACCATTCTCCAACATCCTGTGCCAGTTTGTCCAAATGATATTTGTGTTATAATAAAGGTGAAAAATAAAAGCAGTAGTGATTTTTTCATAATTATATTATTTTAAGTTTTAATCAAATAATAATTAAAATAATATATTAAATTATTGAGTATAAAATAATATATTACAAAATATGATGAAATTATTATAATGTAAAATTATGAAATTATTAAATGCAAAATTTATTTTATATAGTTTATTTGATTTAAAGGAATATAAAACAAAAAATCCCAACCTTTCGATTGGGATTTTCTATATGTAAGTAAGTTAAACGGGTTGTACAAACGTTTTTTTATTTCACTTTTTTCACAACAGCTTTGAAAGCTTCTGGGTGATTCATTGCTAAATCTGCTAATACTTTACGGTTCAATTCGATTCCGTTTTTCTTAACTAATCCCATGAATTGAGAGTAAGACATTCCTTCTAAACGTGCTCCAGCGTTGATACGTTGAATCCATAAAGAACGGAAGTTTCTCTTGTTTTGTTTTCTATCGCGATAAGCGTAAACCATCGCTTTTTCAACTGCGTTTTTAGCTACAGTCCAAACGTTTTTACGACGACCAAAGAAACCTTTGGCTTGCTTCATTATCTTTTTTCTTCTTGCTCTTTTAGCAACTGAATTTACTGATCTTGGCATAATTTTTCTTGTGTTTTTGTAGCAGGCGTCCCGAATTTAATCAAGGGAACTTAAGGCCATACTCCAAGGTTATTAAAATTGTTTTAACCTAAAGAATTTTTAGTTATTAGTAAATAGTGATTAGTGAATAGCAAAAGCTAATTACTAAGAGCTAATTACTAGTTGCTAATTATATAATTCTTAATTGTTGTTTGATGCTTTTCTCATCTGTTTTGTGAACCAAAGCAGAATGGGTTAAAGCTAATTTACGCTTCTTAGACTTTTTAGTCAAGATGTGGCTTTTGAAAGCGTGTTTTCTCTTAATTTTTCCAGAGCCAGTAACTTTAAAACGTTTCTTAGCACTAGATTTTGTTTTCATTTTAGGCATAATTTCCCAAATTTATTTAATTTAACTTACTTACTTTATTGACACAATATTTAGGCTGTCTACTGAGACTGAATACTGCTTACTTCTTTTTCTTAGGAGCGATATACATAATCATTCTTTTGCCTTCAAGTACGGGTAAAGCTTCTACTTTTCCATGCTCTTCAAGGTCTTGAGCTAAACGTAATAATAAAATTTGTCCTTGCTCCTTGTAGATGATCGATCGACCTTTAAAAAATACAAATGCTTTCAATTTAGATCCTTCTTTTAAGAATTTCTCAGCATTTTTTCTTTTAAATTCATAATCATGCTCATCAGTTTGAGGTCCAAAACGAATCTCTTTTACCACAATTTGCGTAGATTTTGCTTTAAGCTCTTTTTCACGCTTTTTTTGCATGTAAACAAACTTTTTATAGTCTATAATTTTACATACAGGTGGTTCAGCATTTGGTGATATTTCAACCAAATCCAATTCTAATTGATCCGCAAGACGCATAGCATCCGCAGTTTTAAAAATTCCTGGTTCTACATTGTCTCCAACAAGACGTACTTCAGGCACACGAATAAAATTGTTTATTCTGTGTTCATCTTTTTTTTCTACTCGAGGTTGATACCCTCTGTTGTTTCTAATTGCTATGGCTTTATTATTTTAGTTAAACTTCAAATGTTTTTAATGTTTTGGCAATTTCTTCGTTTACAATTTTAGCAAATTCCTCAATTGTTACTGTGATATTACCTTTTCCTTCTTGACCATGACGACGAACAGATATGGTTCCGTTTTTCTCTTCTTCTTCACCTACAATCAACATGAATGGCATTTTTTGAACTTCTGCCTCTCTAATTTTCTTGCCAATTGTTTCATTGCGGTTGTCAATTAGGGCGCGAATTTCGTGATTTTCTAGCAATTCTAAAACTTTTTTTGCATAATTTTCATATTTCTCACTCAGAGACAAGATAATAGCTTGCTCCGGCATCAGCCAAAGTGGGAAATTTCCAGCTGTATGTTCTAGTAAAATAGCAATAAATCGCTCCATCGAACCAAATGGTGCGCGGTGAATCATTACGGGTCTATGTAGTTTGTCATCAGCACCTTTATAAGTCAATTCAAAACGTTCTGGTAAGTTGTAATCTACCTGAATCGTTCCCAATTGCCAACTTCTACCAAGGGCATCTTTCACCATGAAATCCAGTTTAGGGCCATAAAAAGCTGCTTCACCACTTTCAATTACATAATTCAATCCTTTGTCATGTGCTGCACTAATGATTGCTTTTTCGGCTTTTTCCCAGTTTTCAACGCTTCCTATATATTTATCTGGATTGTCTAAATCACGAACAGAAACCTGAGCAGTAAAGTTTTCAAAGCCTAACGAACCAAATACATACAATACAAGGTCTATTACTTTTTTAAACTCACTATCCAATTGGTCTGGAGTACAAAATATGTGTGCGTCATCTTGTGTGAATCCTCTAACTCGTGTCAATCCGTGCAATTCACCACTTTGTTCGTATCTGTATACTGTTCCAAATTCAGCATAACGCTTTGGTAAATCTTTATAAGACCAAGGTTTTGTATTGTATATCTCACAGTGATGCGGACAGTTCATGGGTTTTAATAAAAACTCTTCGCCTTCAGCTGGAGTTGTTATGGGTTGAAAGCTGTCGGCTCCATATTTAGCATAATGCCCAGAGGTTACATAAAGTTCTTTTTGTCCAATATGTGGAGTAACAACTTGTTCGTAACCTGCTTTTTTCTGAGCTTTTTTCAAGAACTGCTCTAATCTATCTCTCAAAGCAGCTCCTTTTGGTAGCCACAAGGGTAGACCCTGACCCACTTTTTGAGAAAAAGTAAATAAATCCAATTCCTTTCCAAGCTTTCTATGATCTCGACGTTTAGCTTCTTCAAGTAGTTCAAGGTAGTCCGTCAAATCTTTTTGTTTAGGAAACGAAATTCCATAAACACGAGTTAGCTGTTTGTTTTTTTCATCACCACGCCAATAGGCTCCAGCAACACTCATGATTTTCATCGCTTTAATAATTCCAGTATTCGGAATATGTCCACCACGACACAAATCAAAAAAGTTGGCATGATCGCAAAATGTTATTGTACCGTCTTCCAAGTTAGAAATCAACTCGGTTTTGTATTCGTTATCTTTATAAGTTGCCAATGCTTCAGTTTTAGAAACAGATCGCATCTTAAATTCATGTTTCTCTCTAGATATTTCTAAAACTCTATCTTCAATAGATTTAAAGTCGGCATCAGTGATTTTGTTGTCTCCAAAATCAACGTCATAGTAAAATCCATTCTCAATAGCTGGTCCAAGAGTCAATTTAATGCCTTTAAATTTCTCTTCCAAAACCTGAGCCATAACGTGTGAGGTAGAATGCCAAAAAGCTTTTTTGCCTGCTGCGTCATTCCACGTATATAGTATAAGTGATCCGTCGGTCGTTAATTCCGTCGAAGTTTCTATTGTTGTACCATTAAAAGCAGCCGAAATTACATTTCTTGCTAATCCTTCACTGATGCTTTTTGCAACATCCATCGGAGTCGAACCGTTTGCGAACTCCTTGACCGAACCGTCAGGTAGAGTAATCTTTATCATTCCTTAAATTTTATGGACTGCAAATATATAAGATTAACGAAACACATACAATATATATAGGTATTATATAATAATAATTTTCAGCAGCGAAAGTTTCGGTCATTTTAGTGTATGTAATTCCCGCTTTCCGCTGTACAAGGTGCCGCTTCAATCGGGGCTATGAGGTAAGGGTTGTTGGATAGAGTTCATTAATTCAAAAGAAATTTTAATAAGTCAAAAAACTTTCGTTAACAACATTCACAGGTTCAGTGTTTTAAAAAATAC